>Ga0209270_1000639_pt1 | contig 67501 bp, 52 predicted proteins | sample MTBAKSrepl1MetaG_FD_187456 | JGI IMG/M metagenome (GOLD analysis project Ga0209270, IMG submission 187456) | Enrichment culture microbial communities from Arthur Kill intertidal strait, New Jersey, USA, that are MTBE-degrading - MTBE-AKS1... | ecosystem: Environmental > Aquatic > Marine >... | reverse complement strand
TCCGCCTTCCCCGTCAACGATAAATGCTTCGTAATCGCCGATGTCAACGTCGTCTTGCCGTGATCAATATGACCAATGGTCCCCACGTTCACGTGCGGCTTCGTACGCTCAAACTTCTTCTTCGCCATATCCCTTTTCCTCCCTAGATGCTATTTAAGGCTCCGTTTCTCGATGACTTCCTGGGCGACCGAGCCGGGCATGGGATCGTATCGCAAAAAATGCATGGTGTACGTGGCCCTGCCGCTGGTCTTGCCTCTCAGGTCCGTAGCATACCCGAACATATTGGCCAACGGCGCTTCGCAGGTGACCATGTGCAAATTGCTGCGGGCCTCCAAGCCGGTGATACGGCCTCGACGAGCGTTCAGATCCCCGATGACATCACCAACGTGCTCTTCGGGAGTCACCACTTCCACACGCATGATGGGCTCAAGCAAAACGGGAGCGCCTCGCTTGGCTCCTTCTCGCAATGCCATGGAAGCCGCAATCTGAAACGCGCGATCCGAGGAATCCACTTCGTGATAGGAGCCGTCAACCAGGGCCACTCTCAGGTCCACCAAGGGATATGCGGCCATCGGTCCCTTGGCCAGGGCTTCTTCCACACCTTTCTGCACGGATGAAATGAATTCCCTGGGAACCACTCCGCCGACGATCCGGGATTCAAATTCGAAGCCTGAACCTTTCTCCAAGGGCTCGAGTTTCAAAATAACGTGCCCGTACTGCCCCCGTCCTCCGCTCTGATGGACATAGCGGCCTTCCTGGGTCACTTCACGGGTCAAAGCCTCTCGATAGCTGACTTCCGGGCGCCCGACACGAGCCTTGACGTTGAATTCCCGGAAAATACGGTCCATGAGGATTTCCAAATGCAGCTCCCCCATGCCCGACACCAAAGTCTGGGAAGTTTCTTCGTTGAAGCGCACGGAGCATGAGGGATCTTCGGCCGTGAGCTTGCTCAACGCCCGCCCGAGCTTTTCCATATCCTCTTTCGATTCCGGAGCAACGGCCACTGAAATCACGGGATCCGGAACGTCCATGGATTCCAGGACAACAGGAATCGCCTCGTCGCACAAGGTATCGCCCGTGGTCGTGTTGCGCAATCCCACCGCCGCCGCTATATCACCGGCATACGCTTCCCTGATCTCTTCCCGTTTGTCCGCATGCATCTTAAGAAGGCGGCCGATCTTTTCCCTCAGGTTCTTGGTGGCGTTAAACACTTGGCTCCCGGACTTCAAACGCCCCGAGTACACCCTCAGGAAAGTGAGGTTCCCCACGAATGGGTCGTTCATCAACTTAAACGCCAGCGCACTGAAAGGCGCTTCGTCCGAAACCTCGCGCTCCTCTTTCTCTCCCTGCATCCCCATACCCACCACGGGGGGGACATCGGAGGGAGACGGAAGATAATCGATGATTCCGTCCAGAAGCAACTGGATACCCTTGTTCTTGAACGCGGAGCCGCACAGTACGGGAACAGCCCTTTGTTCCAGGGTGGCCCTGCGGATCGCGGATATGAGCGCGTGCTCGTCAATGATTCTTCCATCCAGAAACGCTTCCATCACGGATTCATCCACATCGGCAACCTGCTCCAGGAGCCGTTCCCGGTGATATTCGTATTCGTCCTGCATCTCGGGGGGAACACCTTCTTCGGAATAGACGCTTCCCAGATTGACCCCATCCCAGAAGAAGGCTTTGCCTCGAACCACATCCACCACCCCTCGAAACTCCTGCTCTTTTCCCACGGGAATCTGCAGGAGAAGGGGATTGGCTTTTAGGCGCGTCCGAATCATGTTCACGCATCGATCCAGATCGGCGCCCGTGCGATCCATTTTATTCACAAAAGCAATCCGGGGAATCCGATATCGATCCGCCTGCCTCCAAACGGTCTCCGTCTGAGGCTCCACCCCGGCCACGGCGCAAAATACACCGATGGCGCCGTCCAGCACCCGGAGGCTTCGTTCCACCTCCATGGTGAAATCCACATGCCCCGGCGTATCGATAATGTTGATCCTGTGTTTCTTCCAGAAACAGGTGGTGGCCGCCGAAGTTATGGTTATGCCACGCTCCCGCTCCTGATCCATCCAGTCCATGACGGCCGAGCCTTCATGGACTTCGCCCATCTTGTAAGAAACACCCGTGTAAAACAGGATGCGCTCGGTCGTGGTCGTCTTACCCGCATCGATGTGGGCCATGATCCCGATATTTCGGACTTGATGGAGCGGAACCACTCTGCCTGTTGCGACCACAATTCGACCTTGTTCCCGTAAGGATAAAAGGTTTTGAAGCGAAAAAAGAAGAGGGAGTCCAGCTCTGAAATCACCCTCAACTCCCCCCCACTTAATACGTTACCAACGGTAGTGAGCGAACGCCTTGTTGGCTTCCGCCATCTTGTGGGTATCTTCCTTCTTTTTGATGGAGCCCCCCCGGTTACCCGAAGCATCCAGAAGCTCGCTGCACAACTTCGCTTTCAGCCCTTTCTCCGGGCGCTTCTGTGCGAACCCGATGATCCACCGTATGGCCAACGCCAGCCGCCGGTTTCCTCGAATCTCCACCGGGACCTGATACGTGGACCCCCCCACGCGCCTGGATTTCACTTCCACCGCCGGACGCACGTTATCCACGGCCTTCTCGAACACTTTCAGCGGATCCTCCTTGGTCTTCTCCCGGATGCGATCCAGAGCATCGTAGAGAATCCGTTCCGCCGTGCTCTTCTTGCCTTTCCTCATGAGCCCGTTGATGAACTTGGACACCAAGCGGCTGCCATACTTGGGGTCCGCTATGATTTCCCGTTTGGGAACTTCGCGTCTTCTCGGCATACCGTCCTCATCTCCAGCTATTTGGGCCTCTTGGTCCCGTACTTGGAGCGACCCCTTCGGCGATCCTGGACACCGATGGTGTCCAAAGTCCCTCGGATGATGTGATACCGAACACCCGGAAGATCCTTGACGCGACCTCCACGGATGAGCACCACCGAATGTTCCTGGAGGTTGTGCCCCTCGCCGGGGATGTAGGCCGTCACTTCCATTCCGTTGGTAAGACGTACCCTGGCAACTTTTCGCAGGGCGGAATTGGGCTTTTTCGGGGTGGCCGTATATACCCTGAGACACACTCCCCGCTTCTGGGGCGCGCCTTTCAGCGCAGGGGCCGACGTTCCCTTCTTCACCCGCTCTCTAGCTTTCCGTACCAGTTGGTTGATCGTGGGCATACAACCTTCCCTGAGTGGATCTGAGTATTCTCCGCAGGAACCTCGTCCCATGGCCCCCGGGTCTGTCCAACGCCTGATTTACCGTTTGGCGGAACCGTTGAAAAACAGATCTTTACTATTCGGTAAAGAATCTGTCAAGCCAAATATCCTGCCGCCGCCGACCTTCAAGACTTCTCTCCTAAAAGGACAGCAACTCGCGGTACCGGCCCATCCCCGTACCCGCCGGAATCAGACGTCCCATGATCACGTTCTCTTTCAACCCTCTCAAATAATCCATTTTGCCCGCAATGCTTGCATCCGTGAGCACCCGCGTCGTCTCCTGGAATGAAGCTGCGGAAATAAAACTCTCCGTACTCAGCGAGGCTTTGGTGATACCCACCAGAAGCGGCTCTCCCGATGCGGGACGCCCCCCTTCGGTCAGCACCCTTTCGTTTTCCATCTGGAACCGCGGCCGCTCCACCTGCTCCCCTATCAGGAAGGCCGTGTCTCCGGGATCTTTGATCCGCACTCGCCGCAGCATCTGACGGACGATGACCTCGATGTGTTTATCGTTGATCCGCACCCCCTGGAGGCGATACACCTGCTGCACTTCATTGACTACGTACTTGGCCAACTCCTTGATCCCCAGTACGTTCAATATATCGTGCGGATTTGCGGAACCGTCCATGAGCGGCTCTCCCGCCTTGACAAAGTCTCCTTCATGCACACTGATGTACTTGCCCTTGGGAATCAGGTATTCCTTGGGCTCCCCTACCTCGGGTTTGATCATGACTTTTCGCTTGCCTTTGGTCTGCTTCCCGAAAATCACCTCACCGTCGATTTCGCTGATGATGGCGTGCTCCTTCGGTTTCCGCACTTCAAACAACTCCGCCACCCGCGGCAGACCTCCCGTGATGTCTTTGGTCTTGGTGGTTTCCCGGGGGATCTTGGCAATAACATCACCGGCCGATACGTGGTCCCCTTCGTTCACGGTGATGATGGCGCCGACGGGAAGGAGATACCGGGCCACGGAACTGCCGCCGGGAACCTTCGCCGTCCTTCCCGATTCGTCTTTGATGGATACTCGCGGTCGAGTATCCGTATGTTTGAATTCGAGAATAACCTTACTCGAGATGCCCGTAACCTCATCCACCTTCTCCTTCATGGTCTTGCCCGGAAACACGTCCCCAAACTTCACGGTTCCCTCGACTCCCGTAATGATCGGGGTGGTGAACGGGTCCCATTCCGCCAGCAGGTCCCCCGGGTTGACTTCCTGATCCTCCTCCACCCGCAGAACGGCGCCATAAATGATGGGGTGCTTCTCTCTTTCGTGGCCCTTATCGCTGACCACCGACAAAGCTCCGTTTCGGTTCATCACTACGCGGCGTCCTTGCTTGTTGACCACCGTGCTCAGATTGACGAAACGGACACTGCCGGCGCTCTTGGCCGCAATGCTCGTGGTCTCGATGCGCCGGCTGGCCGCTCCGCCAATGTGGAAGGTCCGCATGGTGAGCTGCGTTCCCGGCTCTCCGATGGACTGGGCTGCAATGATCCCGATGGCCTCACCGATCTCCACGCGCTTGCCGTGAGCCAGATCCCTTCCGTAACAATTGGCGCACACCCCTTTGGCGCTCTCACAGGTCAACACGCTGCGGATACGAATCCGTTCCACCCCGGCGTTCTCGAGGAGTTCCACCAGAGTCTCGTCGATCTCCTGATTCCGTTCCACCAGGACCGCCGAACTGAAGGGATCGTACACGGCCTCGGCGGTGACGCGCCCGATGATGCGTTCACCCAGGGGCTCGATAACCTCTCCGGCTTCCCGAAGGGCCTCCACTTCTATGCCATCCAGCGTTCCACAATCAATTTCGTTGATGATCGTATCCTGGGCGACATCCACCAGACGACGGGTCAGATATCCCGAATTCGCCGTCTTAAGCGCCGTGTCCGCCAAGCCTTTTCGGGCGCCGTGCGTCGAGATGAAATACTGCAGCACGGTGAGTCCTTCGCGGAAGTTGGCCGTGATGGGCGTTTCGATGATTTCGCCGGAGGGCTTGGCCATGAGCCCTCGCATTCCGGCCAGCTGCCGCATCTGATCCTTGCTCCCCCGACTCCCGGAATCGGCCATCATGAAGATGGGATTGAAGCTTTCAACCACCTCGGTGTTGCCTTGGCTGTCGGTCACCTGATCCCGGGAAATCTCGGCCATCATTTCCCACGCCACCCGATCGGCGGCTTTGGCCCACACGTCCACCACTTTATTATACTTCTCCCCCCCCGTGATGACGCCTTCCGTATATTGGGTCTCGATGCGCTTCACCTCAGCGGCGGCTTCGTCGATGATTTCCTGTTTTCGCCTGGGAATGACCATGTCATTGATGCAAATGGAAATTCCGGCCTTGGTGGCGTACTGGTATCCCAAGTCCTTCAACCGGTCGGCCAGGATCACCGTCGCCTTGATCCCTCGTTTTCGGTAACACAAGCCGACCAGATTTCTCAGCTCCTTCTTGGTCATCAAACTGTTCACGGCTTCAAAAGGAATCTCGTCGGGGACGATCTCGTACAACAATACCCGGCCCGTGGTGGTGTCGACCAGTCCGCCGTCAATCCGGACCTTGACCATGGCATGCAGATCCACCTCCCCCGCATCGTAGGCGATCCGGACTTCCTTCGGGGACGTGAACACGCGGCCTTCCCCCTTGGCAAACACCTTACGCCGGGTGAGATAGTAAATCCCCAACACGATGTCCTGCGTGGGGATAATGTTGGGATCGCCGTTGGCCGGACTCAGAATGTTATTCGTGGACATCATGAGCACGCGCGCTTCGATCTGAGCCTCGATGCTCAACGGAACATGCACGGCCATTTGGTCCCCGTCAAAGTCCGCATTGTACGCGTTGCACACCAGAGGATGGAGCTGAATGGCCTTGCCTTCGATCAGTACCGGTTCGAACGCCTGTATGCCCAATCGATGCAGCGTGGGCGCCCGGTTCAACAGGATGGGGTACTCCCGGACCACGCCGTCCAGCGTGTCCCATACCTCGGGCGTTTCCCGCTCCACCATTTTCTTGGCGCTCTTGATGGTGGTTACCAGCCCGCGCTGCTCCAACCGGTGATAAATAAACGGCTTGAACAGCTCCAGAGCCATTTTCTTCGGCAATCCACATTCATGAAGGCGAAGTTCGGGTCCCACCACAATCACCGATCGTCCCGAGTAGTCCACCCGCTTGCCGAGCAGATTCTGACGGAATCGTCCCTGCTTGCCCTTGAGCATGTCGCTCAGGGACTTGAGAGGACGTTTATTGGGCCCCGTAATGGTCTTGCCTCTGCGCCCGTTGTCAAAAAGGACGTCCACCGCTTCCTGAAGCATCCGCTTCTCGTTCCGGATAATGATCTCCGGAGCATTCAACTCCTGAAGGCGTTTCAGGCGGTTGTTCCGATTGATGACCCGCCGGTACAAATCGTTCAGATCGGAGGTGGCGAATCTGCCCCCCTCCAGAGGGACCAAAGGTCTCAAGTCCGGGGGGAGAACCGGAATCACATCCAGAATCATCCACTCGGGCCGATTCCCGGAATCTTTGAACGCTTCCACCACCCGGAGGCGTTTCCCGAGTTTCTTGCGCTTGGTTTCCGAGGTGGTCTTCAGCATCTCTTCCCGTAGGTCGACGGACTCTTTCTCCAGATCCAGCTTCTTCAGGATCTCCTTGATCGCCTCGGCGCCGATGCCCGCCCGAAAACTGTCCGGCCCGTATTCCTCCCGGGCGCGACGGTACTTCTCTTCCGAAAGCAGAGATCCTTTTTCCAGAGGGGTTTCGCCCGGATCCAGAACGACAAACCCTTCAAAGTACAGGATTTTCTCCAGGTCCTTCAGCGTCATGTCCAGCAGGATCCCCACCTTGCTGGGGAGGCTCTTGAGGAACCAGATGTGAGCCACCGGACTGGCAAGAGTGATGTGACCCATGCGTTCCCGGCGCACCTTGGACTGGATCACTTCCACGCCGCATTTCTCACATACCACTCCGCGATGCTTCATCCGCTTGTATTTACCGCAGTTACACTCGTAATCCTTGGTGGGTCCAAAAATCTTGGCGCAGAACAAACCGTCCCGTTCCGGTTTGAATGTTCTGTAATTGATGGTTTCAGGCTTCTTGACCTCCCCGTGGGACCATTCCAGAATTTTCTCCGGAGACGCAAGGCCGATTCGGATGGCGTTGTAGTTCAAAGGGTCTTTGGGTTTTGCAAAGAAGCTGTAAAGATCTTCCATGAGTACCTCCGCACCGGCTTGTTTATGCCTCGGCCTTTCTCTCGGACTTCTCAATGAGTTCCACGTCAAGACAAAGGCTTTTCAACTCCTTCACCAGCACATTGAAGGATTCCGGCAAGCCGGCTTCGAGTACGTTGTCGCCTTTTACGATCTTTTCATACATCCGGGTTCTTCCGGCGACGTCGTCGGACTTGACCGTAAGAAATTCCTGTAGGCTGTAGGCCGCTCCATAGGCTTCCATGGCCCACACTTCCATTTCGCCCAGCCGCTGCCCCCCGAACTGCGCCTTTCCACCCAGGGGTTGCTGGGTCACCAAGGAATACGGACCGATGGAGCGAGCATGGATCTTGTCATCCACCAGATGGTGCAACTTGATGACATGCATCATGCCCACCGTGATTTCCTCATCGAATTCCACGCCGGAGCGCCCGTCCCTCAATTTGCATTGTCCGTGCAACGGAAGTCCCGCTTCCTCCAGAAAGGCTTTGATCTCTTCTTCCTCGGCACGGTCGAATACGGGAGAGGCCACATAGATCCCGGCCTTCGAGCCCTTGGCCAGCCGGATCAATTCCTCGTCGGACAGGCCGCTGAAATATCGATCGTATTCCTCCGCAGAAAAGATTCGTTGCAGCTTCCTGCGGAGAAGATCGGCCCCGTTCAGTTTCGCAGCCATCTCTCGAATCTGGACGCCCAGTTGATGGGAACACCATCCAAGGTGGGTTTCCAGAATCTGGCCCACATTCATACGCGAGGGGACCCCCAGAGGGTTCAACACCAGGTCCACCGGTGTCCCGTCTTCAAAAAACGGCATGTCCTCCAATGGCAGAACACGCGAAACAACCCCCTTGTTGCCGTGCCGACCCGCCATCTTATCGCCCACCGAAAGCTTGCGCTTGATGGCCACGTACACCTTGATCATCTTGATGACGCCCGGAGGCAACTCGTCGCCTTTTTTGAGTTTATTGATCTTCTCCTCGAAGAGCATCTTAATGATGGCCACTTGCTCCGCATATTGGTCCAGGCAACGGTCGATCGTGGGCCGAATCCGAGCCTCGTTTTTGAACTGCACGGTCTTCCACAACCGTAACGGCGTTGCCCGGTATTGCTGTTCGCTCACTTTTCGCCCGGCTTCGATCAAGAGCCTGCCCTGGGTATCCATGAGTTCGGTTTCCGTTTCCGACCCGATGATCACGGATGCCAAACGATCCTGCATGTTCTTGCGGATGACCTGGATCTCGTCCTGTTGATCCTTGAGCAGGCGTTGTATCTCTTCGTCCTCGATAAACTTGGCTCTCCCCTCCTTTTCCACGCCTCGGCGGGAAAAGATGCGCGCATCAATGACAATGCCTTCCACGCCCGGAGGCACCCGTAACGAGGTGTCTTTCACGTCTCCGGCCTTCTCGCCGAAAATGGCCCGAAGGAGCTTTTCCTCGGGAGAAAGCATGGTTTCCCCTTTGGGAGTCACTTTTCCCACGAGGATATCTCCCGGACCTACTTCGGCGCCGATACGAATGATCCCGCTCTCATCCAGATTCCGCAGGGCTTCCTCTCCCACATTGGGAATGTCCCGGGTGATTTCTTCCTCTCCCAGTTTGGTGTCTCGAGCCAGGACTTCGAATTCCTCGATGTGGATGGACGTGAACACGTCGTCCCACACCAGACGTTCACTCACCAGGATGGAATCCTCAAAGTTGTATCCACCCCAGCTCATAAAGGCCACCATGACGTTCCGTCCCAGGGCCAAATCCCCTTGGGCCGTTGCGGAACCGTCGGCGATGATCTGACCGGGGCGGACTCTATCCCCCTTTCGGACCAGGGGTCTCTGATTCATACAGGTGTTCTGGTTTGAACGCTGGTACTTGGTCAGTTTGAAGATCTCCACCTCGGGCGTTGCATCCTGGACCGCCGTCTCCTTATCGTCGTAACGAAGCACGATCCGGGTGGCGTCCACATCTTCCACCAAGCCGGATCGACTAGCCGTCACGGTGACTCCGGCGTCCTTCGCCACCACGCTCTCCATACCCGTACCCACGAGAGGAGGTTCGCACTGGAGCAAGGGCACGGCCTGGCGCTGCATGTTGGCTCCCATAAGCGCCCGGTTCGCGTCGTCGTTTTCCAGGAAAGGAATCAGAGAGGCCGCCACGCTCACCAGTTGGTTCGGAGACACGTCCATGTATTTCACCCGGTCCGGTGAAACCATGGTAAATTCACCCTCGACGCGGCAGGATACCAGATCCCGGATGAAACGGCCCTCGGCGCTGAGAGGAGCGTTGGCCTGAGCGATGGGATAATCCTTTTCCTCCAGTGCCGTTAAAAATACCACCTTTTCCGTGACCTGCCCGTCCACAACCACTCGGTACGGCGTCTCAATGAATCCGAACTCGTTCACGCGGGCGAACGTGGACAGGGACACGATCAATCCGATATTCGGACCTTCCGGTGTCTCGACGGGACAAATCCGGCCGTAATGGGTCGGATGCACATCCCGGACTTCGAACCCCGCCCTTTCCCGTGTCAACCCTCCGGGACCCAGGGCGCTCAACCGGCGTTTGTGAGTGATTTCGCTCAGGGGATTGGTCTGATCCATGAACTGCGACAGCTGGCTGGTTCCAAAGAACTCCTTGACCACGGCGGACACCGGCTTGGGATTCACCAGATCGTGCGGCATCAAGGTTTCGATCTCCTGGAGGCTCATGCGCTCCTTGATGGCGCGCTCCATGCGCACCAGGCCGATGCGATACTGATTCTCCAGCAGCTCCCCCACGGCTCGGACCCGCCGGTTGCCCAAGTGATCGATATCGTCGGGTTGACCCTCCTTTTCCTTCAATTCGATCAGATGCTTCACCGCCAGAATGATATCGTCCGGTCTCAACGTGCGGTGACTCAAGGGCACGTCTTCCGTACCAAGCTTGAGATTCAGCTTCATGCGCCCCACCGGCGACAGATCGTAGTGCTCCGGGTCTGAAAACAGATTGTCGAAGAATCGCGTGGCGAACCGCGTGGCGATTTCATGGGTGGGCGGATTGCTGGGGCGAAGCTTCCGGTAGATTTCGATCAGAGCCTCTTCCCGATCTTTCACTTTGTCCAAGGTAAGGGTGTCACGCAAGGAAGTGCTCTGTTCCGGCTTGCGAATATATAACAGGGCAAACGTGCGGACTCCGGCTTCCACGAGAGCCTTGAACACTTCGGGCGTCAGCTCGTCGTTCGCCTCCGCCAGTATCTCCCCGGTCTCCGTGTCCACCACGTCCCGGGCGAAAAACCGGCCCAGAATATCGTCCTCGCTCGCTTCCACCCGATGGATTCCGGCGGCGTCCAACTTTCGGATCGCCGTCTTGGTGAGGCGCTTGTCCTTTCCAACGATCACTTCGTTCGAAACCGGGTCACAAATATCTTCTCCGGCCTTTTCACCCAGGAGCGTCGTCTCGCCCACAGGACGCCAGACCTTGCCGTCATCGAGATGGATATTCTCCGAGATGTAAAAGGTCTCCAGCAACGTTTCCTTGTCATAGCCCAGAGCTTTCAGGAACAGGGTCACGGGAAACTTACGCCGGCGATCGATGCGGACGTACAAGATGTCCTTGGCATCGAACTCGAGGTCGATCCACGATCCGCGGAGCGGAATAATCCGGGCCGAATACAGCAACTTGCCGCTGGAATGCGTCTTGCCCCGGTCGTGATCGAAGAAGATACCCGGACTCCGGTGCAGTTGGCTTACCACCACCCGCTCGGTGCCGTTCACGATGAACGTCCCGTTTTCCGTCATCAGGGGAACGGTCCCGAAGTAGATTTCCTGCTCTTTGATGTCCCGTATGCTCTGAGCACCCGTTTCCTTGTCCACATCGTAGACCGTAAGCCGCACGGTGAGCTTGACGGGGGCTTCGTAGGTCATTCCTCGGGTAAGGCATTCCTGTTTCTCATATTTGGATTCCCCAAACGTGTACTTGACGAAGTCGAGTGAAGAGGTGTTACTGAAATCACGAATGGGGAACACGCTCTTAAACGCTCCTTGCAGCCCGATGTCTTCCCGGTTCTCGGGCGGCACGTCCTTTTGAAGGAACCGTTCGTAAGACTCCCTCTGCATGTCGATAAGGTTGGGGATATCGATGATTTTGGTACTCTTCCCGAAGTTTTTTCGGACCAATCGGCCTTCAAGCAACATAGGCATCCTCTTTCAGAAGAAAGGATCTTTCCCGGTTCACAACCGGAAAGCCTCCTCTCCGTATTGGGACAAGAGACTTTCCAACATAAACACTGGATCACGCATACATGGGAAAAAGGGAAAGATGAGCCCTGCCAGGAGCACACCCCTGGAGGCGGAATTCTGGATGTTCATCTGTACGAGGCAGCCGGGACCTTGCGCGCCTGTCCGGCCGTCTGGAGCGTGTGCACTCCGTGCGACGATTGCCGGTTCCGAAACGCAGACATGAAGAAATCCAGCTGCGGCCGATCCATGCACCTGCCTCGGGGGTGGTGTTCCGAGAATCCGTACGATTACGCAGAGCGGGTTCCGCTACCTTACCTCCACCTGGGCTCCGGCTTCTTCCAGTTGTTTCTTGACTTCCTCGGCATCTTCCTGGCTCACGGCCTCTTTAACCGGCTGAGGGGCCTTGTCGACCAGTTCCTTGGCTTCCTTCAACCCCAGACCCGTAATAGCCCGCACTTCCTTGATCACCTGGATCTTCTTGTCGCCCGCGGCCAGCAGGATCACGTCGAATTCCGTCTTCTCTTCCTCGACGGGCGCAGTTTCTCCCCCGGGGGAGGCCGCCGCCGCGAAAGCCACCTGCGCCGCCGCAGTGACACCGAACTTATTTTCGAGCTCCTTGATCATTTCCGACAATTCCAGCACGGTCATGTTGGAAATGAAATCGATAACCTGTTCTTTGCTGATATTTGATTCCATCCTGAACTCCTCCTTGCCTGACCGGAACCGCGAATGTCCGCGACCCCTCATGTATTCATCGAACCATGCGCTCCAGCGGTTGTCAATCCTGCACCGCGCCTTCTTTCTGTTCTTTCACCGCAACCAACGTACCCAGGAATTTCTGAAGAACATTATGCAACACGCGGACGAAGTTGGCCGGCACGGCGTTCATAGTGCCCAGCAACTTGGCCATGAGTTCCTCTCTGCCGGGCAGCTTGGCCAGCTCGGTGACCTCCGCTTCCGTCAGAACCCGGTCGGCAAGGAATCCCCCCTTGATTTTCAACCGGTCGTTCTTCTTCTTAAAGTCGACGATGACCTTGGCCGAAGCCACGGAGTCGTTGTAGCACAAAGCCAACGCGCACGGGCCGGTCATATGAGGATTCAGTATCGCCGCGGAACTGTCCTTCGAAGCCCGCTTGACGAGGGTGTTTTTAACCACACGGTATTCAACCCCCGCATTCCGGAGCTCGCTCCGAAGCGCAGTCAACGTCTCCACATTGAGCCCCTTGTAATCCGTCACAATGGCCATGCGGCAGCGGCCGAACCGCTCTCTCAAATCCGCAACGACCTGTTCTTTTTCCTGTCGCTTCACGGCTCCCAACCTCCTGTTCCACCGTCTCTCACTGTCTCGTCAGCATACGAACGTCGTTGGGATCCAGCTTGATTCCAGGTCCCATAGTGGTGGAAATGGCGATTCCCCGAATGTACGTGCCCTTACTACTGGTCGGTTTCGCCCGGACAATCGTATCGAAGAAGCTGGCCATGTTCTCCAAAAGCCTTTGCCTGCCAAAGGATACCTTCCCCATGGGGGCATGAACCACACCCGTGCGCTCCACCCGGAACTCGATTTTCCCCGCCTTGAGTTCCTGCACGGCCCGGCCTACGTCGAACGTGACCGTGCCCACCTTGGCGTTGGGCATCATTCCCCGAGGACCCAGGATCCGCCCGAGCTTCCCCACCATACCCATCACGTCCGGGGTCGCCACCGCTTTGTCAAAATCCAGCCAACCTCCTTGGATCTTCTCCACCAAGTCTTCGGCGCCCACATGATCCGCCCCCGCATCCAGGGCCTCTTTTTCCTTTTCTCCCTTGGCGAAGACTAGCACGCGGGTCGTCTTTCCCGTACCATGAGGAAGAATCACCGTGCCGCGGACCATCTGGTCCGCCTTGCGGGGATCCACTCCCAGACGAACGGCCACGTCCATGGATTCGTCGAACCGGCTGAATGCATGCTGCAGAGCCAAATCCACGCCCTCGTCAAAATTGTACCGCTTCTGCCGGTCCATGGCGGCCGCGGCGGCCCGATGTTTTTTCCCGTGTTTCGGCATACCTCGTTTCTCCGTTGTGCAAACGCTAGTCCACTATGTCGATACCCATGCTCCGGGCGGTGCCCATCACAGTCTTCAAGGCCCCATCCAAGTCCACGGCGTTCAGATCCGGCATTTTCAGCTGGGCGATCTCTTCCACCTGAGCCCGTGTCACTTTCCCCACCTTTACTCGATTGGGTTCCGCGGAGCCTTTGGGTGCGCCCGTGGCCTGTCTCAACAGGATACTTACCGGAGGAGTCTTGGTAATGAACGTGAAGGACCGATCCGCATACACCGTGATCACCACCGGAATGATGGTGCCTTCCTGACCCTGGGTCCGGGCGTTGAACGTCTTGCAGAAATCCATGATGTTCACGCCGTGCTGACCCAGAGCGGGACCGATGGGCGGCGAAGGATTCGCCTTTCCTCCGGGAACCTGCAATTTGATATTGGCCACGATCTTCTTTGCCATGCTCCTTCGCTCCTTTTCACACATCCGATCCGCCGGGACCCGTTTCGGGGACCCGGAAGGGCGCACCACCCGCCGGGGTGTCCGGGAAAGCGCCTCTTCCCCCGGTACGGCGCGGCGTCCGTCCCGCTGCCGCGGCCCTGCCGTCCTGCTCAGATCTTGGTGACTTGTATAAATTCCAGCTCCACGGGAGTGGCTCGCCCGAAGATACTGATCAGCACCTTCAATTTACCCTTGTCAGGTTTCACTTCCTCCACCGTACCGGTGAAATTCGAGAAAGGACCGTCCACCACCCGAATTTGATCCCCCTCGGAAAAGGCGTATTTGGGTTTGGGCTGAATAGAGCCGGATTCGATCTGCTGAATGATCTTGTTCGCCTCTTCGTCCGGAATCGGTATCGGCAATGTACCGTCGCCGATGAACCCCGTGACCTTGGGAGTATCCTTCACCAGGTGCCAGGAGTCCTCGTTCATCATCATGCGTACCAGGACATACCCCGGATAGAACTTCCGGGAGGAGGTGCGCCTTTCGCCTTTCACTAGTTCCACCACCTTCTCCGTGGGTACCAGCACCCGGTCGAAATACTCCTCCATGCCGAAATTCCGTATGCGCTCTTCCAGCGCTGTCTTCACCTTGTATTCGTATCCGGAATAGGTGTGGATGATATACCAGTGCAAGCTCATCGCGAAGCCCCTAACGCATGACCACAGTCAAGGCCTTGGTGAGCCCGGCGTCCACGAGACCCAGATACAGCGAAATGATCCCCACGAGCACCAACACTACTCCCGTGGTTCCAATGGCTTCCTTGCGTGTGGGCCAGGTGACCTTCTTCAGCTCGATTTTCACTTCACGCAGGAACTGCCGTGATTTCTGAATCACCTCCCACTTGGCGCCCGAGGCTCTGGATCGCTTCACCGGGGCCTTGACGGGGGGCTTGTCCTTCTTGTTGCCCGCTCCCGTCCGTTTCGCCACGACCCCCTTGGCGGCATCCCCCCGGGATTCGGCGGTCCCGGAACCCGAACCCACCGCCACGGAATTCGCGGACTCTTTTCGCCCTTCCTCTTTCGCTCTTGCCATAACGACCCGTTCCTAATACGCCGGTCTACCGGCGCCATAAAAAATGGCAGGCCAGGAGGGATTCGAACCCCCATCACCCGGATTTGGAGTCCGGTGCTCTAACCGTTAGAGCTACTGGCCTGCGTCGACAACTACCCGTGCCTGGCGAAACCGGACTATTTCGTCTCTTTGTGCACTGTATGGGTGTGACAGAAACGGCAATATTTCTTGAACTCGAGTTTGTCCGGCGTTCGTCTCTTGTTCTTGGTCGTCGAGTAATTCCGCTGTTTACATTCCGTGCAGGACAGTGTGACGATATCTCTCATTCGGGTTCTCCCCGGACTGACTCCGTGCTATTCGATGATCTCGCTGATGACGCCGGCGCCGACGGTGCGTCCGCCTTCCCGGATGGCGAAGCGCAATTCCTTTTCCATGCCGATGGAGGTGATGAGCGTAGCCTCCACGCTCACGTTATCCCCGGGCATCACCATCTCCACCCCTTCCGGAAGCGTCACGATCCCCGTCACATCCGTAGTCCGAAAATAAAACTGCGGCCGGTATCCTGAAAAAAACGGCGTGTGCCGCCCACCTTCCTCCTTGGACAACACGTACACCTCCGCCTTGAACCGCTTGTGAGGCGTAATGCTCCCCGGCTTCACCACCACCTGGCCCCGCTCCACATCGTCCCGCTTCGTCCCGCGAAGCAGCACCCCGACGTTGTCTCCCGCACGGCCTTCGTCCAAAATCTTCCGGAACATCTCTACGCCCGTTACCACCGTCTTCTGCGTCGGACGAATCCCCACGATCTCCACATCGTCCCCTATGTGAACCACCCCGCGCTCCACGCGACCCGTCACCACCGTCCCTCGTCCCGAAATGCTGAACACATCCTCGATGGGCATCAAAAAAGGACGATCCACATCCCGCACAGGCTCCGGAATGTACCGATCCACCGCATCCATCAACTCAAAAATGCACCGCGCTTCCTCGCTCTTGGGATCATCGCTCTGAAGCGCCTTCAACGCACTCCCCCGAACAATCGGCACCTCATCCCCAGGAAAATCATACTTGGACAACAACTCCCGAAGCTCCAGCTCCACCAGCTCGATCAACTCCTCGTCGTCCACCATGTCTACCTTGTTCAAAAATACCACGATCGCCGGAACACCCACCTGACGCGCCAATAAAATGTGCTCTCGCGTCTGAGGCATCGGACCGTCGTCCGCGCCCACCACCAAAATCGCCCCGTCCATCTGCGCCGCACCCGTAATCATGTTCTTGATGTAATCCGCATGACCCGGACAATCCACATGCGCATAATGACGGTTCTCCGTCTGATACTCCACATGCGCCGTCGCTATCGTGATCCCACGCTCCCGCTCCTCAGGCGCCTTGTCAATCTCATCAAACGGTATGTAATCCGCCTTCCCCGTCAACGATAAATGCTTCGTAATCGCCGATGTCAACGTCGTCTTGCCGTGATCAATATGACCAATGGTCCCCACGTTCACGTGCGGCTTCGTACGCTCAAACTTCTTCTTCGCCACGACGCTCCCTCCCTTGGACAGTCGAAAAAGTAAATGGAGCCCACGACCGGTTTCGAACCGGTGAACCTCTTCCTTACCAAGGAAGTGCTCTACCTGCTGAGCTACGTGGGCTTTCATTGGAGCGGGAAACGGGATTCGAACCCGCGACCCTCAGCTTGGAAGGCTGACGCTCTAGCCGACTGAGCTATTCCCGCCTGCTTTATCTCCTGAGCCTGTAATATACCCTGTATGCCCTGGCGCACGGTCGCGTTTCTCGGTTCACCCACGTGACGTACATGGTGGAGAGGGGAGGATTCGAACCTCCGAAGGCTGAGCCGACAGATTTACAGTCTGTTCCCTTTGGCCACTCGGGTACCTCTCCACATGAGACATGTGATTGGGATGGGTGTCTGCTCGTTCGAGCGGGTGCTCCGATGTCTTGGTGGAGCTGGCGATGGGACTCGAACCCGCAACCTGCTGATTACAAATCAGCTGCTCTACCCATTGAGCTACGCCAGCACACAACGGGCCCTCAGGCTCGCGGTCCTGTATATCCTCCTCAGAGGCCGATGTATACGCTATCCAAAAAAATAACTATATCAACCGATGCGCACGACGCGCAACGAAAATTGACTTTCCCGCAGCAGGGAGCGTGAACACGGTTTTATACCTGAAAGCATTCTGTGGAGTCAATAAAAATCCGCACATCCCTCAAAGTTCGCTTATTCCGGGAGAAAACGGTTTCTCCCGCATCGCGGGCGCCGGGAAACCGCTCATCGCCCCGAGTGTCCGCGGACGCTGGGAAAGAGCGAAGGGTCCGTATGGGGAATGAACTTGGCCGCACTGAACACGCTCATGAAACGCGGATTCACATTCAGTTCCAGGTAGGTGATCCGGTCCGTCACATCCACAACCTCATCCAAACACTGCCGGTTCAACAGAAACGCCCGTGTCCCCGCCAGGGAACTGTTCCCTAAAGACACATAGGTGTCCAGGGGCAAGTCCGGCAGCATTCCCAGACGAATGGCCATGACCGGATCAATATATGTACCGAAGGTCCCTGCCACGAAGAAACCACTTAAGTCCTGGAACGTGAGTCCCACCTCCTCCAAAAGCGTCGTCAGTATGGCGTACATGGCCGCCTTGGATCGCAGAAGAACATCCAGGTCCACCTGAGTCAGCACGATAGCCTGCCCGTGCTCTGCGTCCTCCCCAGGTACCACCACAAACGCCCCTCCCGCATCCGTTTGCACAATGCGGGGGTGATCCATGGACTGGATCTTGCCCCTCGGGTCGATGACACCCGCCTGAAAAAGTTCGGCCACCAGGTCGATGAGGCCCGACCCGCAGATTCCCGCCGGCTTTCCCCCCCCCATTACCGACACGGAACTCTCCCATGTGTCCGGATCCACTCGCACGTGGTCCACCGCCCCCGGACCCGCCGTCATGCCCATCCGAGCCACTCCGCCTTCCAGCGCAGGCCCGGCGGCGCCGGCGCAACCCAACAGCCAGTCCGAATTTCCCAACACCACTTCCGCGTTCGTGCCCACATCCACCAGCAACGAAACCCCCGTCGTGCGGTGCATGCCCGAGGCTACGATTCCTGAAACCACATCTCCCCCGAAGTAGCTGCCCACATTGGGAAACACGAACACCTTTCCCTCCCGATGAGCCTCGAGGCCTACCCGGTCGGCATCCATCCATCCCGGCCGATTCACCACCGGAATATACGGCTCTTTCCGAATATTCGACGGATCCAGTCCCAGGAGAAAATGAGTCATGGTCGTATTTCCGGCGAGCGACGCCACCCGGACTTCTTGGACGCCCACTCCCGCCTTCGCGCACAACTTCCGCACGGCGCCGTTCACGCCTTCCAAAGCCAGTTCACGGAGTACGCTCAGCCCTCCCGAGCCCGTCGCGAAATGAATACGCGTCAGAATATCCGCTCCCACCCGGATCTGAGGATTGTCCACGGTGGTTTCACACAGGGACGCTCCGGTATCCAGATCCAGAAGACAGCCGCAGATCGTGGTGGTTCCCAAGTCCAACGCAACTCCATAGTTGCGCACCGGGGCATCCACGGGCAATACGTCCAGAACACACCAACACCCCGCCTCCCATCGCAACGAAACCTTCACGTGAAAATCCGAAGCCCTGAGGGTCCGAGGCAACTCATGCCAGAGGATAGGGGAAATCCGGACGGAGACTCCGTCCATCATCCGGGACAAACCGCGTTCAAGACGCTCCACGTCCGCCGTATTGTTCTTCAGGGCGGGTTGTTCCAGACGCACCGAACGCCAAACCACCCAAGAATGAGCCGGAGTTCTCATGAATGCCGCCGTTTCTTTCGCCGGGCGGACGTAACAGCCCGTTGATAAGCCGCGTTGCGGGCAGGCTGGTGCAAAACGAGGAGACGCAAGGCGCGCGAATTCTGCGGAATGAAACGTACAGTACGCTGCAATGACGCCTGTCTGCGCCTGCCTGTGCGTGAGTGCGCGCAGGCGGAGGTGGGACGCACAGGCAGCAAGGATGAAGCGTCACGCCAACGGCGTGACCGCAGATCGCGTCTTTCGACAGCCTGCTGAGCCCGAAAACCCTGGGGCACAATCATCAAGGAGTCCGGTCTCCGCGGCTCCGGGCATTCCGTGTCGCGGCCCCTACCCGCCGGCGCCGGGGCGGGTACGCACGCCGTCCCCCCGCCTCCACCACCCGAATGAAGGGCCGTCTAACAGCTTTCTCCGGACGTGTCAACAACACCCCCTAACAAGAGCCGCTGCGCGTGTTCCGAATCCGGAACCGCAAGCGATGCGATGGGGGTTTGGCCCTGCATTCAGCCTTCCGGGAGGCGAGTTCCCGTACCCGAACCCATGGCTTGGGAAACCTTTTTCCTTGTTCCCGGGAGGTCCTCCGTGCTATGGAAGCTTCGATTTCCCTATCTTCACGCGCAGGGGGGGCCATCATGAAAATCAGCAGGGAAGAAGTTCGCCACGTGGCCGATCTGGCTCGCCTGGAATTGCCCGAGGACCGGTTGGAGGTGTTCACAAACCAGATGAACGCCATCCTGGCTTATGTGGACAAGCTCAACGAACTGGACACCTCCCGCGTGGAACCCACCAGCCATGTGGTGGAAATGAAAAACGCCTTTCGGGATGACGAGGTGCTGCCTTCGCTGCCGAGTGAGAGCGCTCTGGCCAACGCGCCCCAACAGGAACGAAGTTCCTTTGTGGTTCCTCGCATCCTCTGACAGGCCGGTGAAAAAGGCGATCTGCGGTGAGGCGCTTCACCCTTTCCGCCTGTGCGATGCATGCAGACAGGCGTCCCCGGGGGCGCTCGTTGTATATGCCCTCTTCGGAATCCGTACGCTCCGCATCCCATGCCCTTTCATCGACCCTCGGCGATTCTGTGTGTAAACACGATTTCAAGAGGTTCCCATGAAGCTTCATGACCTTACCATTCACGAACTGCACGACCTTTTCCGCCGGAAAGAGGCCACCTCCCGGGAGGCCACGGCCTCCGTGTTGCAGCGCATCCGTGAGACGGATCCCAAGGTCAATGCGTACATCACGGTATTGGAAAAGGAGGCTATGGCCCAGGCGGATCGCGCCGACACACGAATCCGCGGGGGGGGAGACTTCGGGCCGCTGTGCGGGATCCCTCTGGCCGTCAAAGACGTCATATCCCTGGAAGGGGCGCCCTGTACCTGCGGCTCCAGGATTCTGAAGACGTACCTTCCTCCTTACGATGCCACGGTGATCCGGCGACTCAAGGAAAGCGACGCCGTCTTCGTCGGTAAGACGAATATGGACGAATTCGCCATGGGATCCTCCACGGAAAACTCCTTTGCCGGCCCCTCCCATAATCCTTGGAACCTGGAGTATGTAACCGGGGGTTCCAGCGGGGGATCCGCCGCCGCGGTCGCCGCGGACGAGTGCCTGGGGGCGCTGGGAACCGACACCGGGGGATCCATCCGCCAGCCGGCCTGCTTCTGCGGAGTGGCCGGCCTGAAACCCACTTACGGGCGTGTCTCACGCTACGGTATGGTGGCCTTCGCCTGCTCCCTGGAACAGATCGGCCCTATCGCCAAGGATGTCCGGGACCTCGCGCTGTTGATGAACGGCATCGCCGGATACGATCCCTTGGACTCCACTTCGGTGAATCTTGCCGTCCCGGACTTTTGCGCGGATTTGGGCAAAGATCTCAAGGGACTCCGCGCGGGCGTTCCCAAAGAATATTTTCCCGAAGGTCTGGATCCCGAAGTGGAAGCCTCCCTGCAAGCCGCTATGAAGACCCTGGAATCCATGGGGGTGACCCTCGACGAGGTCTCTCTCTCGTATAACGACTATGCCATCGCGGCCTACTACATCATCGCCCCGGCGGAAGCCGGCTCCAACCTGGCCCGCTATGACGGCGTCAAATACGGTTACCGTACTCCCGATGCGAAAGATCTGCGGGAGATGTACCGCAAGACACGAACGGAAGGGTTCGGTCCCGAAGTGATCCGCCGTATCATGCTGGGCACCTACGTCCTAAGTGCCGGATATTACGACGCCTTTTACCGGAAGGCCTGCCAGGTCCGCACCCTGATCGTGGAACAGTTCAAGCGGGTCCTGCAAGACGTGGACTTCCTGGTCACCCCCGTTTCCCCCACACCCGCGTTCCGCATCGGGGAAAAGATCGACGACCCTCTCACCATGTATCTCACGGATGTGTTCACTCTGGCCGTGAACCTGGCCGGGGTGCCCGGCGTGAGCGTTCCCTGTGGATTCACCCGATCCGGGCTACCCATCGGAGTGCAGTTCATCGGAAGGCATTTCGATGAGGGGACGATTCTTCGCGTGGCCCACCAGTTCGAACAGGGCGCGGACTTTCACCGCACCCGCCCCACATTGTGAACCGGGTGTCCATTTCTTTGGTTCACGTAACGAAATGCCGCCCGGAGCATAGACGAACCGCCGAAAGAGATCGGGGCTGGTTTCGTTCGCCCGGTTCCGTGCGGTTCCATGGCGGCTTCCATGGACCATGAGGCGACCATTACCGGCTTGGCTCACGGCGGTGCGGGGGTAGCCCGGCTGGACGGCAAGGTAGTGTTCGTTCCCCGGACCCTGCCCGGCGAAACCGTGCAGTTCGAACCTCTGATTGCCAAACGAACGTATGCTTGGGGCCGACTCACCCGTGTGATCCAACCTTCGCCTCTGCGAAGGGACCCTCCACCCTGCGATCTATTCGGAGAGTGCGGGGGATGTCATTGGCAGCACATTCAGGATTCCCTCCAGGCCGGCTTCAAAGAAACCGTATTCCGGGATCTGGTTTCCCGAAACACCGCTGTTCTCCCGGAGCGTATTCTTCCCATCGTCCCCTCTCCTCGAATGTGGAATTACCGCGCTTCCATCACCCTCAAGGTGGACGGCGGGGACGTGGGATTCTATGCGGCCCGCTCCCACCGCGTGGTTCCCATACCCAAATGCCTCCTGGCTTCACCCATACTCAACGAGGTGCTCGGAATCCTCCAGGAACCGGATCTTCGGGTTTTGCTTCGGACTTACGTGCAGGAACTCCAGGCGGCATCGCCCGACGGCATACACGCCTCCTTGTGCCTGAGAACCAAGCGTCCATTAAGTCTTCCCGAAGAACGCCGAATCGCGGAACGTTTGCGCCGGGTCCCCGGCGTCGCCTGCGCGGCATGGACCCACGGCAGGGGCTTCCACCTGCGGCCGTTCGGTTCCCGGCGGGAAGGCCCGTGGGGCGCTCCCCTTCCACCGCCATGGCCGGGCCTCCCCCAAACCGGCTTCTGGAGCGTCCCCGGGGTTTTTCTTCAGGCGAATCGAGAACAGAACATCCGCATGATCCGAGAAGTGCTCTCCCTTTTGGACGGTATCGGCAAGGGATTGAAGATTTTGGAATTGTTTTCCGGCGCCGGCAATTTCACTCTGCCCATGGCCCTCGCGGGTCACCGGGTGGACGCCTTCGAGATTCACCCGGCCGCCGTGGACAACGCCCGGTGGAACCTGCAACAGACGACATTGGACACGGTCTCCATCCACACGCTTTCCGCGGAGCAGGCTTTGATGCGCTCCCGGAAACGGCATGCGCGCTGCGACGTTCTGGTAATGGATCCGCCTCGAACCGGAATCAAGAAGGAAGCGGCCATCATCGCCGAGTGCAACGCGCCTCATCTCATCTACATTTCCTGCGAACCCGCCGCGTGGCGCCGGGATGAGAACCGCCTGCGCCGAGGAGGCTATGAATGCCTGTCCTCCCTTCCCCTGGACCTCTTTCCCCAGACCTATCACGTGGAGTCCATTCATCACCTGGCCCGTTGAACCCGGACCCGGCATTGGGCGGGAATGCACGAATTCCGACAATTGACACCCGTCCGGCGCCGCGCGTATACTAAATAAATAATGATTCTCAGCCGGGGGCCTGCCATGAGACATGTCATCATCGGAAACGGAACGGCGGGGATTCACGCGGCCGAAACCATCCGTTCATTGGACTCCGAGGCATCCATCACCATCATCGCCGGAGAAACCTTTCCCCCGTATTGCCGCCCCATGATCAGCTTGTTTCTGGAAGGCGTGGTATCTCGGAATCAACTGCGCATCCGCCCCCCGGATTACTACGATTCCCTGCGGATCACTCCCCTTTCAGGAGAATGGGTCCGAAACATCGATGTGAAGTTGCGGCGGGTGTTGACGGACCGGGGAAGAGAAGTTCCCTTTGATCGCCTGCTTATCGCCTCGGGCGCCGACCCGCGCTCCATACGGGCCCAAGGCTCCCATCTGAAGAATGTGTCGTTCCTGCGTTCGGAATCCCACGTTCGGGACATGATGGACGCCCTTCCCTACGTCAAGCGGGTGCTCGTCCTGGGAGGCGGCCTCGTGGGGTTCAAGGCCGCCTATGGATTCCTCCGTCGTAAGATCCCGGTGACCATGCTCATTCGATCCTCCTATCCCCTGTCCATGCAGGTGGATCCTTTCGCCGGGGAATTGCTCCGGCGTGAACTGCAGAATAATGGACTCGACGTGCGGGTGGGTGTGGAGGCCGTGGCCTTCGAAGGTGGAGATCGGGTCCGGGAAGTCCACCTTTCGGATGGAAGTTCCTTGAAATGCGACCTTGTGGTTATCGGCAAGGGGGTGACTCCCGCCGTCTCCTTCGTACCCGCGGACCGAATCCAGATGGACTTGGGCATCCTGGTGAACCAGCGAATGGAAACCACCGAACCGGGAATCTACGCCGCGGGAGATGTGGCCGAACATTTCGACGTGGCCCGAAACACCCGTTGGGTGAATGCGTTATGGCCCGTCGCCGTGGAGCAGGGACGCATCGCGGGAGCCAACATGGCGGGCAGGACCGTGAACTATGCCGGAAGTTTGAGTCGAAACGTGATCCGGGTTTTCGGCCTGGATGTGCTGACCGGAGGCCTGGTGAATCCACCCAGGGAAGACGGGTACGAGGAAATCGCTTCCTACGATGCGTACCGGCGTCGGTATCGCAGACTCGTGTTCCGGGACGACGTACCCGTGGGTCTGGTCATGGTGAACTACATAGAACAGGGAGGGGTGTTTCTGTCCCTCCTCCAGCAGCAACGCCCTGTGGGAGGCGTTAGAAACCGCCTGCTCCATCCTTCTTTCAACGTATCCCAACTCCTGCATTGAACCGTAACGGGGAATGAATTCCCAATAAGGAGGGCGCGTTCATGAAAGAGGTCATTGTCCATCCCGAGCGCTGCGTGGGGTGCATGCAGTGCATGCCGGCCTGCGCGGTGGCGCATTCCGGGAGCGGCCGCCTGGTTTCGGCCGTTTTGGAACTGCCCCAGCCCAGGCCGAGAGTCCACGTGGGCGTGGGCTTATATGACGAGGGATTTCCCAACCGCTGCCGGCATTGCGACCCGGCGCCCTGTCGCCTGGCCTGCCTTCCCGGCGCCATCTACCGCGATCCCAAAACGAACACGGTGCTCATCGATCCGGAACGGTGCATCAACTGCGCTTCCTGCGCCATGGCGTGTCCCTTTGGGGTGATCCGATATCATGAAGAGCGGTCCGCACCCCGGGGTAAGACGGTGGCCGTCAAGTGCGACAACTGCATTGGCAGACAAATCCAGGGTTTGATTCCCGCATGCGTGGAAGCGTGCAAAGTCGGCGCCCTCACCTTCGAGGAACGGGATCGGGCTCTGAAGAGGCGTACGAACGAGGTGTCCCGCCGCATATCCTTTTCCGGGGAAGAGCCTCGGATACCGGGTGCGGAGGGCTTCTCCCTGCTGCACACACTGAAGAGAACCCAGAAGGAAATGAACGAACTTCGCTCCTAATGCATCCATGAAGGAGGCCTTTTCATGAACATCACCGACACCAGGCAAGAGGCTCGAACCATCACCCGGGACGGCCTGCTCATGCTCGCCCGGGCGGAACGCGAACACCTGAACACGGTGTGGGATCGCCACGAAGCGCAACAGCCCCATTGCGGGTTCTGTGAAATGGGGCTGAGCTGTCGCATTTGTTCCATGGGACCGTGCCGCATCGACCCTTTCGGGGAAGGTCCCCAGTTGGGGGTGTGCGGCGCCAACGCGGACATCATCGTGGCCCGCAACCTGGGCCGGGCCATCGCCTCGGGGGCCGCATCCCATTCGGACCACGGCCGCGATCTGGTGGAAGTCCTGCTCAAGGTGGGTGAAGGCAAAGCGCCGGGGTATGAAATCCGCGACCCGGACAAACTCCGGGCTATAGCCGCGGAATACGGGGTGGCCGCCCAGGACGATGATGTTCTTCAGACGGCCAGGGAGTTGGCCTACGCCATGCAGGAGGATTACGGCACCCGGAAGAGCGGATTGCAGTTCCTGTCCCGGGCCCCGGAAAAACGCCGCAACCTCTGGGAGGAACTCGGCGTCACTCCCCGCGGCATCGATCGGGAAACCTCCGAAATGATGCACCGGACCCACATGGGGGTGGACAACGACTGGAAGAGTCTGCTCCTCCAGGCCATGCGAAACGCTTTATCCGATGGGTGGGGAGGATCCCTCATCGCCACCGAGGTGTCGGACATACTCTTCGGCACTCCCAAGCCCGTGCAATCCCGGGTGAACTTGGGGGTATTGAAGGCGGATCACGTGAACGTGGTGGTCCACGGGCACAACCCCGTGGTTTCGCAGATGGTGCTCGAAGCCTGCCAATCCCCGGATCTGGCGGCCCTGGCCCGAGAGACGGGGGCTCAGGGAATCAATCTGGTGGGATTGTGCTGCACGGGCAACGAACTGCTCATGCGCCAAGGAATCCCCATAGCCGGAAACCACCTCATGACCGAGTTGGTCCTGATGACCGGCGCCGTAGAGATGATGGTGGTGGACTACCAATGTATCATGCCCTCGTTGGGCGCCACGGCCTCCTGCTACCACACCCGCATGATCTCCACGAGCGACAAGGCCCGTTTCCCCATGATGGAACACCGGGAATTCCACCCGGAGAACGCCGCCGAACAGGCCCGCTCCCTCATCCGGGAAGCCGTGGAAAATTACGCACGCCGCATTCCGGGCAAGGTGTACATCCCGGTGGAGCCCGTCCCCATGACGGCGGGATTTTCCGTGGAAGCCATCCTCGGCGCATTGGGGGGCACTCCGACACCGCTCATCGAGGCCGTCAAGGCAGGCAAGATCCGGGGCGCCGCCGGCGTCGTGGGCTGCAACAACCCGAAAATCAAACACGATTACGGCCACGTGACCCTTACCCGGCGCCTCATCGAACGAGACATCCTGGTGGTGGATACAGGCTGTGCCGCGGTGGCCAACGCCAAGGCGGGATTCAAGACCCAGGACGCCCTGCAGTGGGCGGGGCCGGGCCTCAAAGAAGTTTGCGGCGCCCTGAACATTCCGCCCGTACTGCACTTCGGAAGCTGCGTGGACAATGTGCGCATTCTGGTGTTGGCTTCCGCGCTGGCCGACGCCCTGGGCGTGGACATCAGCGACCTGCCCCTGGCGGGCGCGGCCCCCGAATGGTATTCGGAAAAGGCGCTCTCCATCGGTCTGTATTTCGTGGCTTCCGGCGTGTACACGGTGGTGGGTCCCACGCCTCCCGTCACGGGAAGCATGAATGTGGTGAAACTGCTCACGGAAGGGTTGAACGACGTGGTGGGCGCCTGCTTCGCCGTGGAACCGGATCCGGAAAAGGCGGCCCTCCTTATGGCGGCGCGTATCGAAGACCGTCGCCGAAAATTGGGACTCACCGCCCGAAGCGTGTAAGAGACCCGTTGGGACGGCTGCATGATCAATGATCACTCCGGAACCGGGCGGCGCCGTCCATGGCAGTGATGGAATGGTCTCCTTCAAGGGTTTAAGCGCCCTTGATGTATACCCCTTTAGAAGGGTGGGCCATCCCATCACTGCTGCTCACGACAGAGCAGCTGAACCGGAGTTGGACGGGCGACCCTTGCCGCGGCAGCCGTGCTTCAAAGGACCGACACGATGGGTCCCTGTCGTTCTGATTCAAGCGCCCTACAGACCCGTGACAAGACGAAAAATTTTCAGCGGTGGCCCTCGGGAAAAGTGGAGAGGCAAAGCAGAAATCCTCAACCCGAAGATCGGATGGAGTTTTAGGAGGGTGTTGTCCCGCAATTATCAGTGGAAGTAGAACAGTATGGCAAACGAACGATTTAAATTCGACAAGATAGGATATTGGTCACAAATCAAGCTTGACATTGTGCGCAAGTATGCTCAGGCCTATTCTAACATCCTAAGTAAGCAACCGCTGTCTTACGTTTACATTGATGGCTTCTCAGGACATGGAATAAACATATCAAGGACAACACGCGAGCCAATCGCAGGGAGTCCTATAAATGCATTAAATATAAAGCCTGCTTTTAATGATTACTACCTGATGGATTTAGACGGTGACAAGACACGATATCTGAAAACGCTCTTTGCGGATCGTACGGACGTTCATATTCTTCAAGGAGATTGCAACGAGATACTTCTTAAACATATATTCCCACGCGTACGTTACAAGGACTACCGACGAGGACTATGTCTGCTCGACCCCTATGGGCTGCACCTCAACTGGGAGGTAATCGAGACTGCCGGGAAGATGAAGACCATCGACCTCTTTCTGAACTTTCCCATTATGGATATGAACCGGAATGCTTTGTGGCGTCATCCTGATCGGGTGCCTGCGGGTGGGATCAAGCGAATGAATGGCTTCTGGGGGGATGAATCCTGGCGCGATGTTGTATATAGCGGAGACCCGCAACAAACTCTTTTTGGTGAATCCGATCCCCTGAAGGCAAGCAATGAGGAGGTTGTCGTTGCCTTCCGTCATCGGTTGCAAGATGTTGCGGGATTTGATTGGGTATCTGAACCCATGCCCATGCGGAACTCTAAGAAGTCAGTTGTGTATTACTTGTTCCTCGCTAGTCCGAAGCCGGTAGCGACTAACATAGTCAAAGATATAATCGCAAAGCACAAGAAGATAGGAGCTAAGTAGTGGGAACATCGTCAATAGAGTGGACCGAATCAACCTGGAATCCGGTCACCGGATGCACGAAACTAAGTACTGGTTGCAGGCACTGCTATGCTGAGAGAATGTCCATCCGATTGAAGGCAATGGGACAGCCAAACTACATCAACGGGTTCCAACTAACCGTTCATGAACACGTGCTTGGGATGCCTTTGTTCTGGAAACGTCCCCAGACCATCTTCGTGAACTCGATGAGCGATTTGTTCCACAAGGGCGTCCCGTTGGAGTTCATATCGAAGATTTTTGATGTGATGGCTCGGGCATCATACCATCGGTTTCAAGTTCTTACAAAACGTTCAAAGCGGCTACTAGTGTTGAATGGGAAACTGACTTGGTCTCCCAATATATGGATGGGAGTGAGTGTTGAGAATTCTGATTACCTGTTCCGTATTGAGCACCTCCGACAAACCAACTCCAGGCTCAAGTTCGTATCCTTCGAGCCCCTGCTCGGGCCGGTTCATGCTTTGGACCTGGAAGGTATTGATTGGGTTATCGTTGGTGGAGAATCAGGCCCCAAGGCGCGACGGATGGACCCCGCTTGGGTAAGAGGGATACGAGATCAATGCTTGTTGGCCGATGTCCCGTTCTTTTTCAAACAATGGGGGGGGGTCGTGAAGAAGAAAACAGGACGCATCTTGGACGGTAGGACGTGGGACCAACTGCCAGAAACAGAACCGGCCTTAATGGGCACGTTTGGTTAGTACCTTGAAGATATGCAGCATGCGGGTCCTGCAGCAACGCGGACAGGTATTGTTACTTACTTTCCTCATTCTTATAGAGCATATCTACTCCACCGTATAGTAAGACAAGTCAAGCCGGCTTGCGGCCTCCTGTCGTGGGTAGCCGTGCGCCAAATGGGGCTCGGAGATGACTCTATTTCGTGCTCATCTGATTAGCTGCCAGATCTCTGAGCAAAGCACAAGGCCTCCAGCGGTGGTCGTCCTCCGGAAAACTGCGGATAGCTCATTGCCTAGGATAGAAAGATGATAGTAGATACTTTCGAATAGCATTAGCATTGATACCGTAATAGTAGGAAATTAGTCTAAAGACGATTGTGTAGCGTAATGTGATCCCAGATCTTAGGAATCGTTAAATTAGATTCGATACAATTTTATTTATCAGTCTTCTTTTACTAAGCTACAGGCTTGGATCAGCACATTCTTCGACTCATTTTTCTGGACAGGGAGCTGGACATGAGAATAATACTCCTATTGATATGTGTGTTGGTGATGACAACGCACATATTCAATGGATGTGCATCAAAGCCGAAGGAAACTCCGCGTCCACCAGAAACAAGAACTACCGAGACCGCGGAAGTGAGAAACGACTGGGAAATGGCTCGCTCCCTGGACACGATCACCGGTTATGAAGAATTTTTAGAACAATTCCCGCAGTCCGACGAGGCCTACCAGGCTCATGCACGCCTTCAGTCCCTCTATGAAGAACGGGATTGGAATTTGGCCCACCGAGACCACACGTTAGCTTCCTACGAGAGTTTCCTGAGGCACCATCCTCAATCTCTCTTTGCCCCGGAGGCTCGAGACTGGCTCCGCATTCTCGCGACAAGCGCTGCCTGGGAAATCGCCGTATCCCTCGACGCGATCGCCGCTTATGAAGAATTTTTGGAGCAATTCCCGCAGGCCGGCGAAGCCGCTTTGGCCCAAGAACGGATCGAGACTCTCCATGCGGAATTGGACTGGGAGGCCGCCTGCCGACAAGACACACTGGCCAATTATGAGGATTTTTTGGCGAAGCATCCCGAATCACCACAAGCAGCACACGCGCGCAGAAAGATTGACTTGTATTACAGTCGGCTTCTTAGTTGCGAGCAAATCAGCTGGATACCTTTCAATAATGTTGAGGAAATCCAAAGGGCAATTCGACATCCCGATTTCAATCGATCGGAGGTACGGGACTTCTATCCACTCGAAATGCTTCAGGAGTGTTTTCGAGAACAATCGGAACTGCTAAACGAGAACTGGCTTAAAACGTATTTCGAACTTGTCAATGAACTCAATGAGATCAATCTTCGGCTAGCAGATTTCCGCCGCGCGCAGCTACAAATCCAAAGTTTGCAGGAGTCCGTTAAGTTGATTGAATTGAGCTTGACCAACCTTTCCGAGATTTTTCGGACACGTCTCAAAGCTTTGCCTGAGGCCGTCATAGCAGTATCCAGTGCAATCATTCAACCAGATACCTCAGTTAAAGAAATGGAACATAAACTGATTGAGACCACGAAACGCTACCTGACCCGCCATAGTTCCGTCCATTTTGTACGAAGTAACACCAAGTCAACTGCCTATGAAGTGGTTCAGGATATCATAGAGTCGGAGACATACGGCACGTGCGAGTCTTTCGAGACGGACCCGATAAGTCATGTTATAGAGATACCTACTATCAATGGCATAGCTGATTTGCTATATATTGTACATAGATACAGAATATATATTGATTTCCCAGGCAAATTATTTTCCTATCAAGATGAAGCCGATGATCTTATATATGACACATTGCATGACGAGTTTGAAGTAAATCTTATAGGCACCTATTCCGACTACACATTAGACATGCTTCCAAATGAGCTTAGACTTAGATACATCAACCTATTGACCAAGCTAACAAGTGAGATAGACACGTTCAATGATATCCAGATGTTAAAGCTTGACAACATAAATACAGACTACATAACAGCTACATTTCGTTTGCAGGACCGACTTACAACTATAAAGAGCAAACTGCAGGACATTGACACTTACTTATCATCGACCTTCATTGGCTCGAATGAACACACCTTAGAACAAGAGCTTACACAGATAGGACAGAAACTGAATGAACATGTAGAACAACGTGAAGTTATTGTATTTTCCTTATTTACAACCTTTCAGTCCCCGCATATGAGTATAAACGCACAGTATGACCATATGGTGTCTAATATGTTCAATGACATACAGAAACGGACAGTTCAACTTAGCTCATATCGCTTCTATCGAGCAGAAGATGGCAAGCTATCAGCATGGGAAGGTTCCGATTTTTATAGGAATCCAATACCTATAGAATATGCCTTACCACTTAAAGGGAGAGTTCGCCTCGTATCGCAGGGAGGAACTTACAAACTGGGCGTTCTTCTGGGTCTACGCATGAAATTCTTTCACGACTGGGAAACGGGAAACTGGAATATCTTGCAGAACGGTGTTCCCTTCGGATGCTTTGAAACACTCAGAAGGACGCACAACTCTATCTTCGCAAACCATGAAACTGGACCTACTTCCGTTCAGAAACTGCTGGGGCGTGATGTGGCCTTTCGGCATGTAATGGCCCCTTTGATCGAATACCTCCAAGATGCCGACTTTCATGTACTTGGAGCCGACGAACCCCTGGGTGAGCTTGCAATTAAGAAGTTTAACGATATGTTTTACTTAAACCTGGGGAAGAAGCAGCTTTTCTGCGAAGTCGTTGAATCGAATCATACACAGAAGCTTCTCCAGGTAGGAGATAAAGAAATCGTATGCCGTATCAGGATACGCTCGGACGGGAGCGGTAGGATAGAACTTCTGCCCGACCTTGGCTCTAAGCATATGACAACCTTAGTAAGCATTGTAACCCACTTGACACAGCTCATATACGTAAATACAACTAATAATACTAGGCGCAGTGACGGCCTTGCAGAAGATTTGGAAACATTTCTTGATTCGATCCGTCACTTAACACAGTGCACTATGCTATTTGACATCTGCAAAAGCCCTTAACCCATACTTTGGACTACCGTCATTCTGCCATAGTCTGTATGACTTAGCTTGGGTTTTTTGTGAGGTAGCGAATGACGCATTGGATTCTGTTTCAGATTTCTTCCACGCATTCTAAGACATGATCATTAAACAACATGGCTTTCATGTCTATAATATGACAGGTATTTATTTGGTAAACGTACTCCACTCTACGTTATTTATTATTGTGTTACAGTTTTATCATGAAGTAGACACAAGACTCGTAGCTTTGTCGCTTTCATGTTCGACAGGATGGCGTACAGTAAATGTGTATAAGTAATGTGCTCCTGTATATAGTCTGTTGCCTTATCATAAAATCATTTTCATCACCATGCATATAAGGTACGTTGCCTTCCAGATAGCTAGATGTACTTACATTGCTATATAGCTCTATCATATATAGTGTTTATGCATAGATTGTATTAATATTACGCTATGGAATAGCTTACCCCAAAGATGCTCAAGAAGTAAGTCTTAAACAAACATCTGTATTCTGGATTAAGATATAATGCCATTCCAACTATTTAAGCCACAAACATTAGGGGAAGATTTACTTTATGCCCGCATCCGGGATGCTGAATACTGTCAACATCATCGCCTGAGGCTCGAGCAGATGTGGATGGAATATCGTAACCATGCTGCGAAAGGCTTCCGCAATAAGCTTCAATTTGAATTTCCTCATAGGTGGTGGGAGATGTATCTGACCCTTGGCATCCTTCATCTTGGATTTCCCGTTTCGACGTTTCGCGCGGATAACGGACCCGATCTGCTGCTTGAATTTGGGGATCTCCGAGTTTGGGTGGAAGCAGTCGCACCGAAGCCAGGTACGGCAAGCGATGCCGTTCCCGTGCCCGTTGTCAACGGCGTGGCAGAATTACCCATGCGCGAATGTCTTCTCCGTTTGACCCAAACGATGACAGACAAGCGAGATAAGTTGCGTAACTACATGAAACGGGGGATCATCTCTAAGGGAGATTGTACCCTGATTGCGATGAGCGCCTGTGCGCTGAACCAGTTTGGTCCACTCCTGGATTGGCCATTCCCAGTAATGCTACGTGTGCTGGCCGGAGCAGACAACTTGACAATTCCTTTAGACAAATCGTCGGAGTCGTTTTCAATACGCACCGAAGCAATCACCCGTGATTCCGGCAGCAAAGTAGAACTGGCCCTCTTTTATTGTGAGGAATTCAGCTCCATATCTGGAGTCCTATATTCTGATGAAGATCCATTCAATGCTCCGATGGTCGCAGAAGATTCGTTCCAACTATTTATCAACCCCAAGGCCAAAGTCAGAGTACCCAAGGGGATTACAACGAAGATAACGACTTGGAGACAGAGTCCCATCACCACAGGAGAAGGTGTAGAATGGATAAAGATCCCCAGCCAGTAAGTCCAGCTAATATGTATTCAATCCCATCATGGGTAACGTCACATCTTCCTATCTGACCTTTCTTTCGTGTAAAACAATCCTACTCACGATAGAGCAGCTGAATCCGAGTTGGATTGCGGCCCCTTGCTGAGGCAGGCACCTGGAAAGGATTAGACATGCTGGGTCCCTGTCGTCCGGATTCAAGCGCCCTTCCGGCGGTTTCCGCAGGTACGTCTCCGGTCGCCCCACGGCTGCTTCCGACGTACCTGAGCTTGAACCCTGCTCTTTCAACATCCCGAAACCTCCCTCTTTTCATTCTCTCCTATCCCAACTCGGCGTCCAGTCGTAATGAAAAACTGTAGACCAAAGGACAACGATAAGATCCGTATCGTGATATCCTTTGTCCGTTCATGGCGGCGTTGGCCTCCAGCGTTGTGGAGTCCACCCCCAACGTCTTGCCGTCTACCAGGCCGTGGACATTGATCAGGCCAAGGACCCAGTCGAACACCTTTTGGAAAACCCCTTCATCAAACCGGTGTCGCCATATCGAAAGAGAGGATCGGTCGGGTGTATCCTCTGTGACGTCGTAACCCAGAAACTCCCGCAGCGAAAGGCTGTCCTGACACCGTCAGGCAATGGCCCGCTCCGAGCCCAGACCCTCAAAGTAACCGATCAAGAGCATCCGGAAGTACACGCCCGGAGGAATCGAGGGACGGCCTCCATCCCGAAAATAGGGGGCGCACAGATCCTCCGAAAACGTGTCGAAATCCCTTTCGCGTAACACCTCGTTCAGCTGTTTACAAATGGATGACCCGGGCTCCGCGTCCGGATACGTAACCCACATGGCCTTCCCTTTCGATCGGTGCTTCCTGCCGAAAGCCATTCAATGATCCTTTTGTCCCGTATTCTTAGCAGACTATACCACCATAAACACCAAAAACTACAAGACGAAACACTCAAACCTATCAGGCTGTTCAAAAACGATGAGATGCAAGGCGCGCGAATCCTGAGGAATGAGGCGTACAACCAGTACGCCGCAATGACGAAGGATGAAGCTCAACGAAGCAGATCGCGTTTTTCAACAGCCTGTCCGAAATACTGTTTTTCAACGGGCTGCTATGGAGTTTCTCAACAGGCTCATAGAGTTCGCGCTCTACTTTCTCTTTGACATCACAGCATGCTTCCGCTATATATGCTGGAAAAGTCCACTTTATTTCGTCCACCTTCACAGGAGGTTCACAGATGAAGAGACTTGCCGCGTCTTGTGTATGTATTTGGCTTCCTGTGGTATCCGTTGCTTGTTATGCAGGTGAACAGATCTATGATTTGGCCGATTACTGGATGCTAACTACCGGAAAGTAGACCATAGGTACAGATCAGTCAGGTTTCACGCACAAGATTGAAACCATTCCCTACGGTTCGGATAAGGTTGCACAATTGCATGTTGCAATTGTGCCTGGATTTGATCCGTTTCTAAGCGGTGGAACGGCTTTCAGCGTGCTTGAGAACTCTATATTGATCCATGAGGACTTGGCTAACGATCCGACTCCTGCCCACGTTAAGTTTAATCCTGCTATTTCAATACCTAGATATTTTAAGGACGATGCTTATGTAATATATCGTGGTGAAAAGGCTGATGCTACCATAAAACTATCTGAATTCTTTGTACTATATGATCGAGTTTTCTATCTCAAAGTGCTTACTATTTGATTCATAGGAATATCGCACTACAGATCAGACAAGCGCGTAGTTCCCATTCGGTTGGGTCCGGCAAAACACCAACGAATCCCGATTTCCAATCCGTAGGTCGCATGTTCGAATCATGCCGGGCGCGCCAGTGGGAACCACGAACTCATCGAAGCACTCGCTCTCCGCTCGATACGTAGTCGTCTTTCTCCCACATTAACAAGAGCTTAAGAAATAATCCCTTTCTATTTTGACTTTGCCTGTAAATGCAGCCCGTCAGCTCCACTTCGCCCGTGACAGGCAGGTGAAACCCGATGGGAAGCAAGCCACGCCAACGGCGTGGCGAATCCTGCGGAATGATGCGTACACACAGTACGCCTCAATGACGCCTGTCTGCGCGAGACGCACAGGCAGACAGGAGAGAGCGGAATGCGGCGGATCGCGTTTTTCGCCGGTCTGATAAGCGGATTTCGCCGTTTTTAGACCGTTTCAGCCGGTCAAACCCAATTTTTATAGATATATGCTGCATTATTTTTGGGTTGACACGATTCATCCTGTGAGTTATGCTTTTACAAGCTGCAATTAAATTACTTCGCAAACGAACAGATCGCCTCTTTTAACTTCATCTACAATCTCAGCGAGCAAGGGCATGTTAATCTATTTTATGCTTTATTGGACAAGAAAGAAGACGGAACACCTCTCCGGCTTCCGCTGAATCCCTTGATTTATCTCCGTTCCCCGAACGAGATTCTGCCGCTCGGATCCATCTAACATCTGTTTGAAGGTCGTAACGCCTTATCGCTTGGCGGGAGGGGGAATAATCCTTATTGCCCTCACCGCATCCATGGATACGGCTCACCTTCAAGCCCACCGGAACCAACAATTAAGGAGTGTACGGATGTTTCGCCAGGATAGGCAAGAGATATCAAGAACCGTGCTCGGTGACGGAACCGTGGACATGCTGACCCACGTTCACGGGGACGCCCTATGGATATTGGAAAATCTGGGTGTGGGATGCCTGCAGCCGGACCTTCAGGCCGCTTTCCGGCCTTTCGAGGCGGAAGGCCTGGCCGTGGTCTACGACGGCCGCATCTACATCACCTCCACCTTGGTGGAGCGCTGCCTGGCGACCACGCCCGGTATGGACGAATTTTTCGTTCCAATCAACAGTTTCTTCGTAGGCGGTACCGCGCCTTACATTTACGACGACGATGCAGGCCGCGGCGGTACTATCCCGACTCCCGATCACGTGGTCCGTATCGCCCGGCTGGCGGACGAACGGGATATGGTGGCCGGCATGGGCCGAGGCGTAAAACTCAACAACGAGATCGAGCAGATGAACCTCATGCTGGAGCACTGCCGCAAGCCGCTCTATTTCGCCGTTACCAGCGATGAGTCCCTGGTCCGGGCCCGGGCAATCTACGAGCAACGCCAAGATATTATGATCGTTTTTTGCCTGACCCGTCCGCCCCTGGAGGTCAACGAAAACTTCTCCGACGCGTTCGTCAAGGTGGCGCGGGCGGGCCTGCCCTTGTTCATCTCCGCCATGCCCATGGGCGGCATCAGCGCGCCTTACTGTTACAACGGCACTCTGGCCATGACGCACGCCGAGGTCCTCTTCGGCATCTGCGCGGCTCAATTGCTCAACCCGGGAGTCATTTGCGTCCATGCCGGATTCCCGACCCTGGCCGATCCGCAGATCGACTACAATCCCAATTACGGACTGGTCAGTCACAATCTGATCAATATCCTGATGAGCCATCTGAACCTCATGCTCGATCTGCCTTCCTTTCAGAGCGCCGGAACGACCCATGAGGAACACCCTTCGGAAAAGGCCTTCGAAGACAGCCGTCGAGGTGTGGCTTTATGTTTGAAATACGGTGTCCACATGATTCGACACCCCTTTTCTTTTCTGCGCTATCTGATCGATTTCTCTATAGGCAAGATGGACCGGGCTACACGGGAGGCGGAAACGGTCGCTCCGGAAGACGCCCCGGAAATCGAAATGCCGCTCTACGACCCGCGGGGTATGGAATCCATTCAGCGGATCGGTCTGGGAATGTACATGGAAGATCCTTTAACCACGGCCAATTTCGGCAAGATTTTCGTACAGTAAGGACCGACTCCCAAGCCCTGGAACCACATCTTAAACCGGAAGCGGCGGACGTCGCGGAGACCGGAAAGGAGCTACCTCATGTGCGGCTTGGCCGGATGTTTTGGCAAGCGAGACGTAAAAACCATTGAACGAATGCTGGGTGCACTGCCCCACCGGGGGCCGGATGATCGCGGCATTCACACCATCGGCGACAGCCTGGTCGGACACACCCGCCTTTCCATCGTGGACGTTGCGGGAGGGCGCCAGCCCATCCTCACCGACGGGGGACGTAAAGGCGTGGTCTGCAACGGTGAGATCTACAATTTCAGAAAAATCCGGAGTCGCCTCAGCACCGACTACCCCTTTACGACCCAATCGGACAGTGAAGTCATCCTGCATCTCTATCAGGAAAAAGGCTCCCGATGTGTCGAGGATCTGGACGGCATGTTCGCTTTCGCCGTGTTCGACGGCGATGATTTCATGTTGGCCCGGGATCCCATCGGCATCAAACCCCTGTACTATGGGCACAAGAACGGCGGCATGTATTTCACTTCCGAACTGGGCGCCATGACCCTGGCACACGTGGATGAGTGCCACGAATTCCCGGCGGGACACTATTATACGCCTCGGGAAGGGTTCGTCCGGTACTATGAAATCCCGCCCATCGAAGACGATCTGCTTACGGACGTCGAGGAGGCCGCCGAGGCGATTCGCAATACCTTCATCGAATCCGTCAAGAAGCGGCTTCTGGCCGACCGGGAAATTCCGGTGGGTTCTTTCTGCAGCGGGGGTCTGGACAGCAGTCTGGTGGCGGCCATCGCCGCCGAGGAGATCCCCCGTCTCCACACCTTTGTGGTCGGCATGCAGGATGAAAACGGGGACCTGAGCGACGACATCAAGGCGGCCCGCATCGCTTCCCGGCACATCGGTTCCACCCACCATGAAAAACTCTTCACGGAAGAGGACTATTACCAGGCCCTGCCCATCGTTATTCAGAAACTGGAAAGCTACGACCCTTCTCTGGTGCGCTGCGCCATCCCCTGCTACTTCACGTGCATGGAGGCCGCCCGGTGGGTGACCGTCGTCCTCACCGGCGAAGGCGCCGATGAACTCTTCACCGGCTACCACTATATGAAACACTTCCCGGAGGACGCACTGAACCTCGAGGCCCGGCGCTGCATCGGAAATCTGCACAACATCAACCTGCAGCGGGCCGACCGCATGGGAATGTTGTTCAGCCTGGAGCTTCGGGTGCCGTTCCTGGATACCGCCATGATCGACCTCTCCATGAAGATACCGCCTTCCCTCAAGATTCGGGAGCACAACGGAGCCAAGATCGAGAAATGGATCCTGCGCAAGGCCTTCGAAGACACCCATTATCTGCCGGACGACATCTTGTGGCGCTACAAGGTCCAATATACCCAGGGGGCGGGCTGCGAAAGTCTGGGTGAACGGATGGCCGAAGAAAGGATGACCGACGACGAGTATGCGGAAATCCGGGAACGGCATCCCCAAGCCGTCATCAACAGCAAGGAAGCGGCGTACTATTTCAAGATTTTCCGTGAATTTCATCCCCAGGACTCGATCCTGGGTTCCATAGGCATCTGGACGGGTTTCGACTTCACCGAAGAGCGGGAACGGGTCCGCGGCACGGTGGACGGCGACCTCAAACACGACCGCATGGAGAAGGACCACCGGGACGGCCTCATGGAAGAAGCCGCCGCAGCCGTGTAACTCCCCGGAAGTGGAGCGGATGCGCAAGGAAAGGGAACGACGGCATGCCCGGAACACAGCGGATGCGTAATGACCGGAGGCGGTATCCACGATGTCGGTAAGATCCGCCGTTCGGCCCGGAAACGCGGGGTGAAGGGCGCCGGCGGGATCGGTCTTCCCCCGCCGGACCGGATCGGCGCCGACTCGGGGCAAACCTTCCTGATCCAAACATACCAAGGAGGAACGACGATGGCAGCAATCGCAGGAATCATATCCCAGCAGGGCAAGATCAACGGTGATTGTACGGAGCATGTGAGAACCATGCTCCGGCTCATGCGACACCGGGGAAAGGACAACACGGCTGTTCGCACCCTATTCCAGCATGCAGGGGCGCTGGGCGCCAATGAAATCAACTGGACCCCCACAAAAACGCATTGCTCGGCGCTGAATGACAATCCTTACATTCTTTTTGACGGCGCGTTGCATCATGAAAGGGCAAACGGAGAAAGCGACATCGAGCTTTTCCGCCGGGCTTATAAAGAATACGGCACGGACTGCTTCTCGCGGATCGAAGGCAGCTACAGTTGCGCCATCGTGGAAACGGACCATGAGGTGATTCTTGCCAGGGACCCGGTGGGCGCAAGACCCCTTTTTTTCGGCTCAGACAACGACGCATTCTATTTCAGCACCGAGATGAAGAGCCTTGTGGACCATGTCAAATTCAATCTTCACGAACTTCCCCCCGGACACTGGTACAGCACTCAAAAAGGTCTGAATCCATTCACGCCTTTTTCGCCTGAAATCCCCGAATTCGAAGACCTGAACCAGGCCGCCGGAATACTGAGAGACCTGCTCATTGAGGCGGTGAAAAAAAGAATGGACGGCGTGGGCGGCGTTTCCCTGAGCGGCGGCCTGGACAGCTCCATCGTGGCCGCCATCGCCAAGGAGTTCAATCCGGATTTGCATCTCTTTACAGGCACCATCGACAAGGCGCCGGGACCAGATTTGGAGAATGCGGAGTTCATGGCGAATTTCCTGGGCATGGAACATCATGTTTATCGAATCACCGATTCGGATATCGAGAGCCTTCTCCCCGATGCCGTGTGGTTTTTGGAGAGCTTTGACGAAGACTGCATCAGCGGCTTCATTTCCAATTACTGCGTTTCCCGGATGGTCCGGGACTATACGAACTGCGTCCTGGTGGGCGAGGGAGCCGACGAGCTGTTCGGCGGCTACCGCATGGTGCTCAAGAATCCCAGAGTCAAGAATGACGAAGAGCGTCAGCAGCTTGCCCGCAAACTCCTGGAGATCGCATACAACACCGCCCTTCGGCGTCTGGATCGGGCATGGATGGCGAACGGCGTGCTGTACGAGACACCCTTTCTGGATCCCGCTGTTGTTTCCTTCAGCGAGAAGATCCCCATGGCGTGGAAGATCTACGGAGAAAAACAGATTGAAAAATATATCCTCCGGGAAGCGTTCCGGGGAATGCTTCCCGACAGAATCATTGACCGGGTCAAACTTCGCTTCTCCATGGGGGTTGGGACGGACGACGTAATGGACCAATTGATCTCACAATACGTAGAACCCGGAGAAATCGAACTCCGACCAAAGGCGGCTTATGGTCTGCCCTTTGCCTCTTTCAAGGAACTCTATTACTACGATATGTTCCTCAAGTTTTTCCCGGCTTCTTACGAAAAACAGACGGTCCGATGGGACCCATTTAAGTGAGTAATCTGGTAGAATATTCTAAGTAACTAAAGACATGATAGGAGGTATGTCATGGCATTTCCCGACCATTATAAGTATGTCGTTGTGGGCGCCGGGATTCATGGGCTGAGTTCGGCCTGGCATCTGGCCAGAGAATTGAAGTCCAGAAAGCTGGGTACAGGAAAGGACATCCTGGTCATAGACAAGACAAGCATTGGAGCAGGCGCCTCAGGCATCGCCTGCGGCGTCATCCGAAACAACTACTACCAGGCGGCCATGCAGGAACTCATCGCCCACAGCGTGGACGTATGGGAAGAGGACGGAGAAGGGTACGGGTATTATCCCGTGGGTTACATGCAAATATCCCCTGAAAGCATGCATGAGGATGTGGGGGAAATTTACGAACGCCAGAAAGAACTCGGCTATGAATCCGAGTTCATCGAAGGGAAAAAAGACTGCCGCAGGTACATGAAAGAAAAGGTCTTTGAGGACTGGCAGGCGGAAAACGTCACTTCCATCCTGCACGAAAAACGCGGGGGATACGCTCAAAACACCAGAGCCCTATACCGGTTGGCGGACAAGGCGGAGGCCGAAGGCGTGCGGATCCTTACCGGCGTGGAGGTGACGGGCTTCGATATCAACGGATGCGTCACCGCAGTTCAGACCCGCCGCGGCAGTATCGGATGCGAATACGTAATTCTAGGCGCCGGACCGTGGGCTGCGGAATTCTGGAACATGCTCGAGCTTCCGGACAGAATCGACATCACGGACGGCGAAGGCAACATTCATCCCAGCATTAAGATGTGGACTTACATGTGCCTGCAGGAGGGAACGCTCGGCGTGGAACCGTCCTACGGCATGGACAACCGAGGGAAAATGCCCCCGGTCATCCATGTGGACACGGACGCGCCTCTCTACTCCAGTGAAGACGGATCCCTCGTAACGAACGAGCTTTGGGGCATTTACTACAAGCCGGACTTTCATTTCCGCGGCATTCAGGGCGGAGCCATGCCCTATGTGGTGGAAAAAGATAAAGTGTCCGTTGACCCGTACGGCATTGATTCTCCGGATTTCATCGCAGGTCCGGAATTCGCCCACATGTGGACATCCGCCCTGGCCCATTGCCAGAGAAGATACGAAAATCAGTTCAATCGATACCGGAAAGAGCCTTCCGGAGGACTGGGCGCTTTCAGTCCGGACAACTTCCCCATCTTCGACGTGATGCGACAGAACTGCTATCTTATTGCCGATTCCAGTCACGGCTACAAAATGATCGGTGTGGGCAAATTGGTGGCCAAGGAGATTGTCGGGGAACAACAGGCCCTGCTGGAACCTTTCCGATTCGACCGATACCGAAGCGGCAAGGTGTTGCCGGTTTCCAACAGCCCCTTTCCCTGGAGCTGAGCCTGCGTATGGAACTCACCGTGCTCGGCTCCGGGGGGTGCACGGTTATACCCAAACCCCTGTGCCGGTGTCGGGTCTGCCGGGAGGCCAGGGCTAAAGGGCCTCCCTACGCGCGCACCGGGCCGGCCGTTTTCATTCATGACGAGAACGTCCTCATCGACGCGCCGGCTGAAATCGCGTTGCAGTTGAACCGCGCCGGGATTCAACAACTGGATTATCTGCTGTTGACGCACCTGGATCCGGATCATGTGGAAGGCCTCCGAATCGTGGAACAGATCACCCTGGATTTTCGTTCCTGGCGGGGCCTTCCGGAAAAAACCATCCGGCTGCCGGCGCCTCGCGCGCTGGCCGAGCGCCTGCCCCGGCTTCGTTCCCAGTACGGTTCCTACACGGAATACTTCCAGGAAAGAGGATTCATCGAACTCCAGCCGTTTGCCGATGCCGTCCGGATCGGGGATCTATCCATCTCGGCCGTCGGCGTGCCTCGGGGTGATCAGACTTCCTTTTTGTATGTCCTGGAAAAAGGCGGACGGAAATTGGTGTACGCGCCGTGTGACATCAAACCCTTTCCCGAGAACCGCCCGGAAATCCGCAACGCGGACCTCCTCGTCGTTCAACCGGGGCTTTTCGAAAACGGACTTCAAGGCGGCTTCGTCTTTCCCCCGGATCATATTTCCCGGACCACGTTATACACGTTTCGAGAAACCCTGGAACTGGCCGAGCGGATCGGCGCCCGGCGGATCCTGTTCGTTCATCTGGAAGAATACTGGAACCGGAGCCACGACGACTACCGGCTCCTGGAAGACGGACAGAGGATCCGGTTCGCGTACGACGGAATGCGCGTCGCCCTATAACATGGAGGAAACCTATGGAGTTGGTTCATCGAGAATATCTGGAACATATCCACAGGGACGCCCTGCGGGTCCTGGAAGAGGTCGGTGTGCGATGCGGTTCGCCCGCCGTTCGGGAGGTTTTTCTGGAGACCGGTCTGGCCGGCTACGACGAAACCACCGGCCACCTGCACGTATTGTCCCCGTTGGTTGAACAAGCATTGAACACCGCACCCAGGCGAGCGGATTACTGGATCCCGGAAAACGCCTTCGGAGTCGGGGGCACGGCTCCTTTCGTCTACGATGATGGAAGCGGAGAGTTGGTGGAACCGACTTTCGAACACCTGCGGCGCATCGCCGCCATCGTCGACCAGGCCGATGTCGTGCAGTTCATGGCCCGGGGCGTACTGATCAAGCAGGCCGAAGTCCCGGTTATGGACACGCTCGTCGAGTATTGCCGCAAGCCTATTTACGCAGCCGCCGTAACCGAAGCCGGCTTGGATCGAGCCAAGGCCATCCACGAGACCCGAGGCGGACTCACCGTGCAGTTTTCCATCATCAACAGCCCCCTGAACCTCATCGATGGAATGGTCGAACCCTTCCAGACCTGTGTCCGATCCGGTATCCCCGTCTACGTCTCCACCATGCCCATGGCGGGATTATCGGCCCCCTATTCCATGTCCGGTCTGGTGACCCTGACCCACGCCGAAGCCCTGTTCGGCATCACGTTGGTTCAGTTGCTGAATCCCGGTCTGATGACCGTCCACGCCGGCCTGCCCTCCATCGCCAATATACGGCAGAATTACGCCGTGGATTTAGGGCTCGTCTCTCACAATCTGGCCAATCTGCTCCAGGAAAAAGTGTGCCGCATGTTGGATCTGCCGTCCATCCAGACAGCGTGCACCACCAGCCAGGAACATCCCAGCGAGCGGTCCGAAGAGGACGCCGTGGCGGGTTTCGCCCTGATGAAGAAGTACGGTTTTCATCAGATGCGGCACGCCTTCGGATTCTTGAAGGAACTGATCTCATTTTCCATCGCCAAGCTGGAAAGGCACATCGAACTGTGCCGCCGCACCGAAGCCGGGAACGCACCGGATTTCGTCATGGAGGCCTATGACCCGGAGGGGTTCCAGGTCATTGCACGCAACGGCAGCCGAGCGGGATACATGAGAGACGACCACACCCTTAAACACACGGGCCTTTCCTTCCTTCATTAAGGCCGCCGGCGCCGTCGAATGCGCATCGTCGGGGTCTCCCGCGTCCCATCGCCGTCTATTTTTCCGTCCAGCAGGGTTGGCGCTTTTCGAGAAACGCCTGTACCCCTTCCTTGGCGTCGTCGGTGGAACACAGGCGGGCGAACACCTCGTTCATATAGGCGAACTGCTGTCCGTAATCCATGTCTTCGGCATGGTAAAACGCGCTCTTGGCGATCTGAACCGCCACCGGGCTCTTGCGGGCCAGATCCTCGGCCCATTGAAGCGCCTCGGCATCCAGCGTCTCCTGGGGAACGACCCGGTTGATCAACCCCAAATCCATGGCCTCCGCAACCGGAATCAGATTGCCGTAAAGGAGCAGTTCAAGCGCCTTCTTCCGCCCCACGCATCGGCTGACCGGAATCACGGGACCGATACAGTTCAATCCGACGTTGATGGCGGTGAGTCCCATGCGGGCGCCCTCCGCTGCGATGGCCAAATCCGCGGCGGCCACCAAACCCATGCCGTTGGCTGCGGCGACACCGTGTACTTGAGCAATCACCGGCTTCTTCAGGGTTGAAATGGACACCAGCGGCAGTTCCATCCGTTCCACCCACGCCCGGTACTCCTGGACCGTCTTTCCGGCAAGTTCCTTGACGTCGATTCCGGCGCAAAACACCCTGCCGGCGCCTTTCAAAAGCACCACGCGCACCTTGGGATCCGCATCCATGGCCAGGAGCGCCGTATGGAGTTCCCGGGCCATTTGGCTGTCGAAGGTATTCAATTGCTCGGGACGATTCAACGTGATGCTGCCCACGAACCGGTCACCGATTTCGACGATCACCTTTTCATAATCCATTTCAGATCTCCTTTTTGAAGTTGGATCGGAATACGCTGGATGGATATGGTTTCGGGCAAGCCCGCAAAGACCCCCACAATGGGGGAGTGTTTTTCCTGATTTTCTGATATACGATATTGTTTTCGATACGGGGAACCCCATGCCGCATCATCGGTACACTCAATCCTCCATCGGCTATCTTTGCGTCGTCGCCGCGGCGCTTCTCTGGGCTCTGTCCGGAACGGTTTCCAAGTTCCTGTTCCAGGCCGGCGTTTCTCCTTTCCAACTGGTTCAGCTCAGGACAACCATCGCCGCGGGCATCTTGCTCCTCTGGTTGGCCCTCCGTAACCCGTCCCTCCTCCGGGTCCCTCTCAAAGACCTGCCCGGCCTGATTGTTCTGGGTCTCGGTCTCGCCATCGCCCAATTCACGTATCTGTACGCCATCAGCAAGATTCAGGTGGCGGCCGCCATTCTTCTCCAGTACCAGGCTCCCATGATCATCGCGGCCCACGCATTGCTCTCTTCCAGAGAAAAGCTGACTCCGTTCACTCTGGTCGCCCTGCTGGGATCCGCATCGGGATGCTACCTGGTGGTGGGAGCCTACAGTCTGGACCTCCTCGCCATGAATCAGACGGGCATTTATTCGGGATTGGCTTCCGCCGCGTTGTTTGCCTGGTATTCCGTGTCCAGTGAAAACCGAATGCGCGCCCATTCCCCCTGGACCGTGGTGTGTTACGCGCTTCTGTTCGCCTCGGTGCTCTGGAACATCCTTCATCCTCCGCTGGATGCCTTTCTCCATCCGCGCAACGGGTTTCAGTGGCTCTGCATCTTCTTCGTGGGGACGGGCGGCACCATCCTGTCCTTCGGGCTGTACAACGAGGGCATCTTCCGGATCCGCCCCACACGGGCCGGCATCACGGCCACCCTCGAGCCCATGGCGGCGGCCTTGTTGGCTTGGTTCTTCCTCAAGGAATTCCTGGCTCCCCTCCAGATGGCGGGAGCCGTGCTCGTCGTCGGGTCCATCATCCTGCTGCAGGCGGGAAAGGAAAGAAGACCGGCGAAGACGCAGGGCGCCTCCATGGACATCGCGCCCTGATTTCCATACTCTGTTTGGATGGAGTCACTCGATCTCCACCTCGGCGGGCGCCACGACGGAGGCATCGTGGCCGGAAGTGACCGAGGGCCAGGAGACTTGGATGACCCGCCATCCCGGATGCCTCAGTGTACCCTGAAAGGGCGGGGGTCCCTTGACGTTTCCCGTCAACTTGACGGAAGCCCGGTCAAAGGGCTCCTCCACCCGGACGATTCCTCCTTCGGCTTCCTCCATGACAGGGGCCAGGCGCACATGGTCCCGGATCGCCTTGTTGCAGCCCTCGTGAACGCTCCGCACCGCCGCACCGATCTGATGATCCTCGTATCCGTCCAGGTCCTCGTTCAAGAAATCCAGGAATCGACCTTCCTTCTGGAGAAGGGACAGGAGAACGAGACCGGTGTCTTCGGCATCCCGCACGAACTCATCCCGTTGAACCGGGGCTTCCACCGCGGTCTTCCCGGAAGCCCGACCCGCGGACGCCGTCCATCGCTTGACGGGACCGGAAAAGGCCAGGGACAGGACCCCCCACAGAATCAGGATGAGGAAGCCGAAGGCCGCCATCACCACCCAGAGGAGATAGTCGTTCAGGACACCGAGCCGGTTGTAAACCATCTGTAATGTCTCGGACACCTGGGTCGCTTCCGAAACGGCGAGCAGTGTTTCCAGCCGATTTAAGGCTTCCGTAAGGAGCATTTGGCCCCCCCGGAAAGCCCCGGCCGCGATGGCTCCCAGGATCAGCACAAGCCCTATCAGGGTCCGCAGGGACAATTTACCTCTAAGCTGCATTTCGTACTCCTTGATATCAACAGCCTGCCCGCAATACCGTTTATCAACGGGCTGCCGGGTTCCCGCCCGGCGCGAAGGATGCGCGCCGTCCGGAAGTCCTGCGGACTCCGTCACAGTCCATAGTACTCCCGAAACCATTCCACGAAACGGCTGATCCCCTCTTCAATGCTCACACGAGGGCGGAACCCGGTCTCCCGTTCCAGCAGAGACACATCCGCGCATGTGGCGGGAACATCCCCCGCTTGAAGGGGAAGATGGTTCTTCCGGGCTTTTCGACCCAAAACCTTCTCGATGGCCTCGATGAATCGAAGCAGTTCCGCCGGGGCGCTGTTCCCGAGATTATACAGCCGATACGGCGCCCGACTCGAGGCGGGGTCGGGCGTATCGCCGTTCCACTCGGGATTCGGTCGGGGAATCCTTTCCAAAATCCGTATCATTCCTTCCACCACATCATCGATGTAGGTGAAATCCCGCTGCATTCGGCCGTAATTGTACACATCGATGGGCCGGTCTTCCAGAATGGCTTTGGTGAACAGGAAAAGCGCCATGTCCGGGCGGCCCCAAGGGCCGTATACCGTAAAGAACCGGATCCCGGTGCAGGGCAGCCGGTAGAGGTGGCTGTACGCATGGGCCATGAGTTCATCGGCTTTCTTGCTGGCCGCATAGAGCGATACCGGATGATCCACGGCATGGTGCTCGGAGAAAGGCATGCGCGTGTTGGCGCCGTATACCGAGCTGGATGAGGCGAATACCAAGTGCTCCGTGTTTGCGAGCCGGCAGCCCTCCAATATGTTCAGAAATCCGGAGATATTCGAGTCCACGTACGCGCGGGGGTTTTCCAGGGAATACCTTACCCCCGCCTGGGCCGCCAGATGAATCACGCGCTTCGGCATGGAATCTTCGAACAGCTTGGTCATGAAGTTCCGATCCGCCACATCGGCCCGAATGAATTCAAACCGGGGAAAACCGCCCAGCAACTTCAGCCGATCCTCCTTCAAGCGCACATCGTAGTATGGGTTCAGATTGTCCAGGCCCATCACCCGACATCCGTCTTCCAGCAAACGCCGGGCCGCATGGAATCCGATAAAGCCAGCGGCCCCTGTAACCAAAATGGTCCCAAATTCATTTGGGTTCATATCACGCCTCCACCCCAGGCGGAAAACGGCCGGCTCTACTGCAGAAAGCGGCTCCCCACTCCCGTAATCCCCGTACAGCCCGATTCTCGGATTGCATCTTGATATCCCATTTCCCTTGCCGGATCAAGACAGCGTCCCACGCGCGACATCGGATGGGAAGCCCGCCCGTTTCCGGGATCGACCCTCGTCCCCCCGGGCCGTCACCATGGAAGCGGTTCGAGTGGGGCGCTTCGGCATCCCCGCGGATTCGGTTTCCGCGCCGGACGGACATAGGTCCGTGCGGCCACGGTGAACCTTTGCGCAGGAAGATTCGGGAAAAGGTTCAGCGCAAGCCGTTTCCCGAAACCGATGGGCGGCTTAGACCATCCGGCGTTACTTTCCGAAGGCGCACACGGGGTACCGACAGGTTTCACAGTTCCTGCAAAACCCTCCATGACCCAACTTGGCTACATCCTCACGCCGGACGGAATCTCCTGCCAACAGCCTGGGAAGAAACAGATCGAAGGCCGTGGTGGGATGATAGAACACGCATGCGGGCAACCCCAGAATATCCAAGCCTTCCCACCGGGCGTACAGGAACATGGCGCCCGGAAGAACGGGCGTGCCGTAGAAGACGATTTCAGCTCCCACCCGCCGGATTCCCTCCAGGGTGGCGTCGTCCGGGTCCACGGAAAGACCCGCCGTGGCCAGAATGAGTTCCATGCCGCCCGTTCTCAGTTCTCCGAGACATGAGGCGATATCTTCGGCGTCATCCCGGGCGAACATCTTACGAATCACCGTCTGCCCGTAGGATTCCACTTTTCTTCCCACAGAAGCATCAAAACCGTCTCGAATCCGGCCTTCGACAATTTCGTTGCCCGTCACCACGGCTCCGATGCGTCTAACGCGGTACGGCAAAACCCGAATGGGTTTTGCTTGAGCGGCGCACAGAGTTTCCACTCGAAGAACCACCTCTTCTTCCACGGTGAGAGGAATGATGCGTGTTGCCGCCAGACTCTCGCCGGCCCGCACAGGGGTGTTCGTGTGCAGCGTCGACAACATGACGGAGTCGATCAGATTTACTTGGGTCACCAGATCCGCATCCACCTTGAGCAACCCGTCGCAAGGGGCCTTGATGGTAACCTTACCCTCCCTGGGTCCTTCAAGCTTCAGGTCTTCCGCGGCAAAAGCCCTGGCCAGACGCTTCCCGGCTTCGTCTTCGTGGACGCGCCCCTCAGGGATTTCCAGGACGAACACGGAGTACTTCCCGATGTTGAGCAGTTCCTCCACGTCTCTTTCCCGGATCACATGCCCCCTTCGGAAGGCCACGCCTTTGAAGGAACCCGGAATGATCTTGGTTACGTCGTGGCCGAGAGTCATCCCCACGGCCTCTTTGGTGTCCACTCTCCGCATATCGGCGAATCTCCTTCTTGCGCTGCCGACCTAAGGCGGCCCGGCAGCCCTTCGGTACTCAGGACTGCGGGCAGGCTGATGAGAAACGATTCAATCCAACCCTCTCGAACCCCGAGAAATAAGGCGCAGTTACGTCCGCGGCAGGGACGAAGGCGAACGCATCACGCCATGGGCCGGACCTGAGACCGGTTTTCGGCGGCCTGTCGGACAAAAAAATTTACGTGACATTTGTGCAGGAATCAATTAGCATTTTTTCCTCCGCATCCAAGAGATCTCGAAACACCGGACCCTGCGCAGACGCATCGAGCCGGGCGGTTTGGAGGGTCGCATACAGACCGGATTCGGTGAAAAGAAACTGCGTGTCGGGGTGTAGCTCAGCCTGGTAGAGCACCGTCTTCGGGAGGCGGGAGTCGCTGGTTCAAGTCCAGTCACCCCGACCAATCAGGAAATCGAGGGACGTCTCATGGACGTCCCTTACGGTTTTGTGAGGACGGCTGGAATGGCGGGTGCTCCGCCGCTCCTTGGATACGAACGGCGGCCGAGGCGCCCTGCCCGGAACGCATTTCCTTCTCCACGGACTCCCGCCGGCGCCCGGTAAACAGAACATGCCCGCTGTCCAGCACCAGAATCGTTTGGGTTGCCTTCCCTTGAGCCGTGTTGATGAGTAGCCCTTCCTGCAGGGCCTCATTTCGGAGCTTTCGGGCGACCAGGGGACTGCCGGGATTCACGGGCACAATGCTCTTGATGCGCCGCGCCACAACGAAATGGCCCGTTTCCAGTGGAATGAGGTACGATTTCATAGGTTACGGCCTCCCTGCCTTGCGGATGGATTTCCTTGCACGCCGCACCATGAGCCGAGGACCCGATCCGACATCCCCCGCAGTCCGAACCACACCGGGTCGCGAAACGGAGCCATCGCAGCCCGCTGATAAACAGCTATGCGGGCGCGCTGGTGAAAGACGATGAGATGCAAGGCGCGCGAATCCTGAGGAATCAGGCGTACAACCCGTACGCCGCAAGGACGAAGGATGAAGCGCAACACAGCGGATCGCGTTTTTCACCGGGCTGATAGGGTGCGCTGGTACGAACGCACCGGACTATGGTACGGTATCATCCGAACGGCGTCAAGAAACCGGCTTTCGGTGTGGGGGGACTCGCCGTCGATACGAGTACTTGCCAGAATTCCCGGAAGCAAGTACGGTATATCGTGACAGAATGATTATACTTATATCCATGCCCCGGAGCCCCGAGCAGCGCCTGTGATCGAAATTCCGACAGCCGGGAATCCGCATGTTGGTGACAGCCCGTTGATAAACCGTATTGCGGGTGGGCCGGTCAAAACGATGAGATGCAACGCGCGCGAATCCTGAGGGATGAAGCGTAGATACAGGACGCCGCAACGACGCCTGCTTGTGCGTGACTGCACGCAGACAGGCGGGACGCACAGACAGACAGGATGAAGCCTCACGCCGCAGGCGTGACCGCCGATCGCGTTTTTCAACGGCCTGGTAAACCGCGGATTGTACCGGCCGAATAAGGAAATGGTTTCAGCACGATGGATCCGTTAGAATACGCTGGAAATGTGGTCGCCTGCGATCCCATGGCCTCCTTCCTGGGTATTTCGCTGGTCGAGCTTTCACGAGGTTACGCTCGCCTGTCTCTGGGAATCCGCAGGGAATATACGAACGCTTTAGGCATGGCTCATGGAATGGCCTTGTGCAGCCTCGCGGATCAGGCCGTAGCCGTGGCGGCCAATACTCTGGGGTCTTCGGGCGTGATCATCGAGCTCAAAGTGAATTATCTGAAAGCGATTCCAGAGGCTCGAACGTTGTACGCGGAAGCTTCGGCCGTGGATATCAAGAAAAGCATCAGTCTATGGCGCGTACAACTCCAGGCGGAAGACAAGACTCTCATCGCCACCGCGGAGGGACTCGTCTACCATAGGGACCGAACCTCCTCAGGAGACTCGAACGTCTCCGAAGTCCCGCGCGAGTGACTCTTTTGGACACCGTACCCCGTAGCATATCCTCCCGGCGCACCCCCCCCGGTCCCGGGAAAGGACCTCGAAAACGAAGGCGCCTCCTTCGTATCCTGCTGTGGTCCTTTGCGTCCTGTATTCTGGTGTCCGCCGGCCTGTGTATAGTCCTCTATTTCTATTTCACACATGACTTGCCCGAGCTGTTCACCATCGAAGACTATCGCCCTTCCGTATTAACCCGGATTTTCGACCGGAATGGGGAAATCATCGGGGAATTCCATCGGGAACGCAGAGAAGTCATTCCCCTGTCCGATATGCCCAAGATGCTGATCTATGCGTTTGTAGCTGCGGAAGACAACCGCTTCTTTCAGCACCCCGGCATCGACCCTACCGGCATCGCGCGCGCCCTCTTCAAGAACATCCGGGCCGGTCGAAAGATTCAGGGTGGAAGCACGATTACTCAACAGGTGACCCGTTCCCTCCTGTTATCCCCGGAAAAGAGCTACACTCGCAAGATCCGGGAACTCATCTTAGCCTATCGGATTGAGAACCGACTGAGCAAAGACGATATCCTGCATATTTATTTGAACCAGATCTACTTGGGCTACGGAACGTACGGAGTGGAAGCCGCGGCCCAGGCGTATTTCGGGAAATCGGCCAGGGATCTGAACCTTTCGGAATGCACCCTATTGGCCGGCCTGCCCCAGGCGCCCAGCCGGTATTCCCCGTTCAACGACGAGGAAAGAGCCCGGAACCGCCAAGCCTATGTGCTCCGCCGTATGACGGAGGAAGGCTATATCACGCCGGACCAGGCCCAGGAGGCTTTGACTCAGGAAATCCACCTGACCCGGAACGCGGAAGACCCTTTCTATAAGGCGCCCTATTTCACGGAACACGTGCGGAAATACCTGGAAAGAACCTACGGAACGAAGCAGTTGTATGAAGGGGGACTCAGGGTACATACCACGCTGGATCTCAGGTTGCAGAAACTCGCTCAGGAGGCCGTGCTCCGAGGCGTACAGGCCCTGGACAAGAGAATCGGATACCGGGGGCCCTTGGGAAACGTGCCCGAAGAGGAGCGGGAAGCCTTCTGCCGGAGTCTTGCGGTATCGACGTTCCGAAAAGGCGATGTCATCGAGGGAATGGTCGCTCAAGTGGACGACGTGAAGAAACAGGTCTCGGTGTGCCTGGGGCGGCGTACCGGGATCATCCGCTTGGAGCACATGGCCTGGGCCCGCAAGCCGAATCCGAATACGGCGTCCTTGTACGCATCCCTGAAACAGCCGTCCACGGCGTTGGCCCCGGGAGACCGGATCCTGGCCCGTGTACTGGACACGGTTTCAAAGGACGAGGACTCCGCTGAGCCCGGAAGACCCATTCCCCTGGCGCTGGAACAGGAACCGGATCCCGTCAGCCAAGCGGCGATCCTGTGCATGGATCCGAAATCCGGCCACATCCTGGCCGCCGTGGGCGGAACGGATTTTCGGACCTCTCAGTACAACCGGGCGTTTCAGGCCCGGCGACAGCCGGGCTCCGCGTTCAAGCCCATCGTGTACGCCGCGGCTTTGGACAAGGGGTACACTCCCGTCTCGATCATCTATGACGCCCCCGAGGTGTACGACGTTCCCGGCCAGGGAGGCGCGTGGAAACCCCATAATTATGAACGGAAATTCTTCGGACCCACCCTGTTCCGGGAAGCCCTGATCCATTCCCGCAACGTGGTCACGGTGAAGCTTCTCCAAAACATCGGCGTGGATTACACCATGGAATACGCGCGCAGGCTCGGCATCGAATCGGACATGGTGCGGAACTTGTCCCTCGGTCTGGGCTCATCCGAAGTCGGCCTTTGGGAACTGGTGCGGGCTTACGGGGCGTTTGCCGCGGGAGGGTATCTGGTCAAACCTCTTTTCATAGAAAAGGTGATGGATCGAAAGGGGAATCTGCTCGAACTCGGGGTCCCGGAAAGGCGACGGGTACTGGGAGAAGACACGGCCTACCTGATGACTCACCTGATGGAGGAGGTCATCCAGCAGGGAACCGGACGCAGCGTCCGGGAGCTGGGACGCCCGGCGGCGGGAAAGACCGGAACCACCAACGATTTGAAAGACGCATGGTTCATCGGATATACTCCCGAGTTGGTCGTTGGGACCTGGGTGGGATTCGACGATCACCGTACCATGGGGCGTCTTGAAACAGGAGCCAGGGCGGCCGCCCCCATATGGCTCGATTTCATGAAAGGCGCGCTCGACGACCGGCGCATCACCCCGTTCCATCCACCCGGCGGGGTGGTTTTCGCCAAAATCGACCCTGAAACCGGAGCATTGGCGGGTCCGTCCACCAAGAATCCCATTTTCGAATGTTTCCGGGCGGGCACGGAACCCAGCGAACGCATGGAAGTTCACGGAGAGCCTTCTTCGGACTTCTTCAAGCGGGACTTCTCGGGTGGTTGATGTCAAGGGGTGTTTCGAGATCCGTGCCGGGGAGTCTCATCGGGCGGCGACCGGACGATCGCCTCTTAACAGCCCGCTGAAAAACCGTATTGCGGGGAGGCCGGTGCAAAACGATGAGACGCAAGCCGCGCGAATCCTGAGGAATGAGGCGTACAACCCGTACGCCGCAAGGACGAAGGATGAAGCGCAACGACGCAGATCGCGTTTTTCAACAGCCTGAGAGGGAGTACTTCGGACTGCGGATCGAGACCTGCTGATGGACCTTTCCCACGTGCGGCGCCGAAAACGCCTTCCGGCAAACGGGCAGGGGAAGCGCTTGCGACCTCCAAACCGGCGCGGCCGGTGCGTCTGGCTCATGATGGCATGCCTTCTTTTCCTGAGCCCCTGCGCCGGTCCCCCGAAACAGCCCATGGGGGAGCCGGACTACCGGAAACTCCTGGACGCCGATATCGAAAACCTGGAGGTACGCTTCGGCTGGTGGAAAGACCGCGAGCATGAACGCCGGTTCGCCGAAGACTTCAAAACGCTTCTCACGAAAACAATCCTCGGTCATCATCGGAATCGGGGCGGCTCCCTCACGATTACCAATTCCGCCTTTTTCGAGGCGTTTGACACCGCCCTAGTGGATGTGCTCCAGCAAGGCCGCATTGACCATCTCACGCGTTCGGGCGCCGTGGATTTTTCTTCCGGCTTCTGGAATTGGAGGCGGGGTAATCGCCTGCATGCCCGGTTTACCTTGGAGGAACAAGAGGATTATCTGAGCGTAAGTCTGCTCGTGCGCCGTCCCGATGCATCCGCCGCCCGTGTCACTGTCCGGCGCATCGAGGACGGGTACAAGGTGTACGACTCCAGGGAATTCCCCATCGGCTCCTTCAAGAAATTCCGGGTGCGAATCAACGACATGCTCTCGTACACCAAACACCTGGAAACCGTCCAGGTGTTTTTCACGGCGCCGGATGATATCGTCAAGACCATCTATCGGTGCTTCCATCGAGATCGACCTCAACAGACCGTGTTCTATCGTGAATACCCCTTGAGCGTGGAAAAGCTCGATGCGGACTTCAAGCAAACGGAAGGCCGCGTATCCGTTACGGACCGGGATTTCTTGCGGAACTATGGGAACGACATCCGCAGGTTGTACTATGAAATCGGACTGCTGAAGCCCAAATCCTCCCCCGTCGAACGGGTGGACGCACTGGTCAGGATCCTGATCGACGCACGGGAACAAACGGTCCTGAGCAAGCTGAAACGCATGGATTTCCCCACCGGTATCGAGGTGCACGTCGAGGAACGAACGTATACCGCCCCCCTGATGCATCTGGAGATCCGGGGTCCGGCCCATCGTCTGATCCTCGTTTCGCCACGCTCCATGGAAGTGGTTTACGATTCGGGACGTGTCGGCGCCGGCCCCATGTCCAGGGCTCAACAGGACCGCTTCAACTTCGGATCGCGGCTCCCGGACCTGTGGCACAATCAGAACCAGCGCCTCTTCATCTCCGTATTCGCGCTGAACAAGGCCAAGGCCTATCAGCAAGGAGAACCAGACCCCTCGGATGACGTCGTCTTCAAGCAGACGTTGGAAGACATGAAGCGTGTGGGAAACTATTTTTCCCGGCAACGGGTCCGAATCAATTCCGTATCCTATGTATTGAAGATGGATGAATCCGACATCGCCGGGTTTCTGGCCCGGTTGGAGGAATCCCCCGGCGAGGAATTGCAGGCCGTTCTGCCGCCCGTTCCTGAGGTTCCCCTGCACCGCCAAACTCAATGGAATTTGACCCGAGTTCAGGAAAAGGAATTGACTTTCATCCGTGACCACGATTTGGTGTACTATGTCGTGGAAAAATCGGATTGCGCCGGCGCCGATCCACTGGACGCCATACGGCGACGGCTCCGGACTGCTTTCCCGGACGTGTACACCTACTCGCTGGTATTCAGCGGCTTCCGAAACGAACACATTCAACCGGGGATGCTTCTTCCCATCCCACGCCCGGAGGACGAACGCCGGATCTCCGACCGGGAGTTGAAAGACATGGTAACCGCCGCGTGCGCCGACTCCGGTTATGATTACCCGGAACTGGTCTTCGCCATCGTCTGGAACGAATGCCGGGCAGGCAGAGACAATTTTTTTCGGTTCGAACCCGGCAGACTGGATAAGGTCAAAACATTGGCCGACCCTATGAGTCCCGAGGATCGGCTCCGATATGAGGAAGTTTACGGCCGATTTTCCTATCTGCTGGCCGGCTCCTGGGGACCGGGACACATCCTGTATGAAAACGCCTGGCGACTGGGCTTTCGGGGCTCCCCGGGAGAATTGGCTTTGCCGGAAGTGAACATTCCACTCATCGTGGCGTACCTGAAGACCAACGGCATCGGCCGAACGTCGACCCTCGATCACATCAGCCGCATTTACAACGGTCCCGGCTATGCTCGGAACGGGTATCATACCCGCCTTCGAAAGAATCTTTTACGGGCCGAGGAACAATTCAGGACCTGACCCGGACCTGGTTCTCGGCCTCGGCGGAAAGAATCCGCACACGGACCTTGCGGTCCCTTTTCATCCCGGCGGGACGGGGCGTATGGTGGAACGATCGGAAGATTCTTGAAGACGAACCGAATGAACCTGAGACGCATCCGTAACATCAGCCTGAAGTGGAAGCTTCTGATTCCATTCCTGGTGCTGTCCATCGCGGGTATCAGCGCCACGGTGCTCGTGGCGGTGCGTTCTCACGTAGCCACCATCGAATCCCAGGAACGGCAGCTCCTTGTGGGCCATTACGAGCATTTTTTGCTTCAGATCGAAAATCGATCCGAGATGCTGGGATCCCTGGCCCTGAGCCTGGCCCTTTATCCCGAGGTCGGACATCTGTTCGCCTCGAGGGACCGGCAGGGCCTCTACGAATTTTTGCGTCCTCAATACCACTACCTGAGAAAGAGCTTCGGCTTGGATCAGCTTCATTTTCATCTGCCGGAAGCCGTTTCGTTTCTCCGGATACACAAGCCCGATTTGCACGGCGATGCTTTGTACACGTACCGTGCATCCATTCTCCAAGCGTCCAAGAGCCGGACGGTGGTCAGCGGTCTGGAGCGGGGTCGAACGGGCATCGGCCTTCGCGGAGTGGCTCCGGTGATCTGGGAAGATCAGGTGGTGGGGACCGTGGAAGTGGGGTGGAACATCGGACAGGGTTTCCTGGACATGTTGAAGTCCCGGCTGGAAATCGACGCGTGTCTCATCGGCCTTCATCCGGAAGGGTATTTTGAAAACCTGTTCTTCACGAGGGGTTGGAATTTTCAGATCCCCGAAACCACTCTGGCGGAAGCCCTCGGATCCGCCGATCCGCTCTTGCTGATCGCAACGGATGAGGCGCCCCATAGTTCCTTGCTCCTGGGCGGACTCCAGGATTATTCAGGACTTACCATTCTCCTCCTGGGGGTCGCGTTGGATCGCTCCGCCGTCGAGCAGAAGATCCGTGACGCCCGCAACGTCATGCTGGGGCTTCAGGCGGCGGCCATTCTGGCCTCCTCCATCCTGATCTACTGCATCGTCCTGGTATTCCTGAGACCCATCAAGGAAATCGTCCACATGGCGGGTGAAATCGCCGCCGGAAAACGCAGCCAGCGTCTTGCCGAACGGGACATGGACGAAATGGGTCGGTTGGGAGAATCCCTCAACCGAATGCTCGATTCCATGAATCGGTCACGGGAGAAACTGGAGGAATACGCCACCGCTTTGAAGTCAAGAGTGGCGGAACGGACCAACGACCTCATCGCCTCTGAAGAAAAGTATCGAACTCTGGTGGAAAACGTGCCATTACTGGTCTACCGCACCACACCCGACGGCATCCTCATCTTTGTGAATCACTATGTGGAAACCTTGTTGGGGGTGTCCGTGGAAGACGTCATCGGCAAGCGCTACTGGCTCAAGAACCATGTGCTGCCCGAAGACCTCACCCGCATGGAAAACGCCCTCCGGGCCGTCATTGAAGAAGGCGGCTCCGTAAGCGTGGAATATCGATGCCGAACTTCCGACGGCAGGGTGGTCTACGTCGCGGACCATGCCATTCCCCATAAGAATGCCAACGGGGTTATCCAATACGTGGACGGAATCATGGTGGATACCACCGAGCACCACAATCTCCAGGAAAAGATCATCCGCTCCGAGGAACTCAAGACCCTGCACGACGTATCCATGCAACTGGCTCACGAAATCCGGAATCCACTGGTCAGCGTGGGCGGATTCGCCCGAAGACTGCTCAAGCTCATTCCCGAGCACGATCCCACCCGCCAGATCGTGAATATCATCGTGACCGAAGCCGCGCGCCTGGAAATGATCCTGAAAATGATCCTTTCCTACATCCAGCCCTTCGATCTCCACACCGAGTCCACGGATGTCAACGCGCTTATCGAACAGACACTCCGCTCCCTGGATGTCGAATTCAAGGCGAACCAATGCGCCTGGCGACTGGATGCGGACCCGGGACTTCGGAAGCTGTCCCTCGATCCCGCACAAATAGCCTCCGTGTTCGACACTCTGTTCCGCAACGCCCTGCGCAAGATGCCTGAAGGAGGGACCCTGAACGTGAGTTCGCAACACCTTCCGGAAACCTCCCATATCGAAATTCGGTATCCGGTGAAGCGGCTCTCCCAGGACGATATCGAACATTTCTTCTTCCCCTTTGTGGGAACGGATCTGGCCAATTCGGACCTGGATCTTTCCCGGGCCAAGATGGTCATCCACAAGCACGAGGGAATGATTGACGTGGGCTGGGGAGGAGAGCGGGAACTGCTGGTGACCATCGATCTTCCCAACTCTTAACAGCCCTTTGATAAACAGCATTTCGGGCGGGTTGTTCAAGAACGATGAGATGCAAGGCGCGCGAATCCTGAGGAAAGAGGCGTACAACCAGTACGCCGCAATGACGAAGGATGACCCGGAACGAAGCAGATCGCGTTTTTCAACAGCCTATTAAGGTGTGAGGCTTTCCCGCCGAAACGCTCTGGTGCGCCTCTTCGACAGGGCGTCCCCGGTGAGCCGGCAACCGTTCCCTTTCAACCATCAGGAGGACACGTATGAAACTCATTCGATTCCAGTTACCCAGCCCACTCCAGGTCATCCTGTGCTTCTTCGCACTGTGCTTGGCGGGGCTCCCCGCTTCGCCATGGCTCCACGCCGCTCCGACCTCTCAGGAGTCCGCGGAAGACCCCGGCGCTATGGAGTCCATCAAAGACCAGTTCTCGGTTTGGGGTCAGAAAGCGAAAGCCAAGAAAAAGGCCTTTGATGTCCAGCGGGAAATCAAGAAGCTGGAAAAGGAACTCGATACCCTCTACAGCCGGTTGGGTGCACGTGTGTATACTCTGGTCCGTCAACAGGAATCGGCTGTCTCGACCCATCCCGATATCGTGCAGCTCGCCGGGGACATCGACGACAAGAAACTGGAGATCCAGACGCGAAAAGATCAACTCGATTCCATGGAGAAGGAAGGCGGGGGAGAAACCGAAACCAGGGAAGAGCCCAAGAACAAGTGACCCAGGGACCGCCGCTTTCCTGCGGGTAACGGGGGAAACTTGACAGCCTCCCGGACCCGCGCGGCGGCGATCGCCTCACTCCCCCGGGCCGTCCGCTGGACGCACCACCGCTCCTCACCGTCCGTCGAGACTCCGAATGCTCACGGGCGCACGACGGGTTCTTCCGATGTCTGCCCTCGCCCGTTCGCCTTGGTGTTTTCGGAGCCTGCATCCACCCATATCAGAGAAAACGTCCCCATGATCATCACAACGGCGCCCGCCTGAAAGATCCTCTCAAAGGAAGACCAGTCCACCAGGACCCCGGAAAGCAGCGCGCCGAACAACATGCCGCCGCTGTGCGCCGTGGCGAGCAGGCCCATGAGGGATCCCATGGCCCGCGTCCGCCGCCCCGTCGTCACGGCTATGGCCATGACGGCGGGCAGGGCCGTGCCGCTGGCCGCTCCGAACAATGCGTTTCCGATAAACAGCGTCCAGAAGGAATGGGCCAGCGACAGGTAATATACGGACCCGGCGGCCACCAGACCGCCGATAACCAGCAGAGCCCTCTTGGGGACCCGATCCGCCAGGATCCCCATGGGCGCCATGAGGATGCCTCCCATGGCCACGTTCAGACTGACCACCACGCCGATGGCCGAGCTGCCCAGACCCGCCCGGGTGCCGGCCCACAGGGGCAGAAAGGCCCAAATGACCCCCACACACGCGGTGAATGAAAACCGGAACAGGGAAAGCGCCGCCACGGTCGGATCCCGGAGAAGCAACCGATAGGGAACGGACGGTACCGATCGGCGTACCCCGCTTGCGTCTCTCTCCGAGGGCAGAAGAACCAGGCACAGAACGCATCCGAGCAACGAAAACGCGCCCATGCTGATAAACGACGCTTCAATGCCGTACGCGTCCTTGACCATCCCTCCCAGCAACGGACCCACGGCCAGACCGGCGAACAGGGAGATATTGAAGAGCCCCATGATCCGTCCCTCCCGGTTCAGCGGCGTGATGTCGCCGATATACGCCTGGGCCACGGGCAGAATCATGGCCGATCCCACACCCTGCCCCAGTCGAATCAGAACGAACAGAAATACGTTCTCCACGCATGCAAATAACAGAGAAAGGACGAAATAAAAAAACAGGCCCGTAACCAAAAACGGTTTTCGGCCATGCCGGTCCGACAAGGCCCCGAATACCGGCAGCAGGAGTGTCCGGGAAATGGAAAAAGAGCCGAACATCAAACCGATGAGAAAACCGCCGGCGCCCAGCTCGTCCGCGTATACCGGGAGCAACGGCACGACGAGACCTACCCCCAGGGTCACGCAGAATACGGCCGTAAACAAGGTGAGAAAAATGCTTCTACTCATGGGTGCATGGACTTCCGGACGCCGGTCCTTCACGAGCAAACGGATGGGGGATAACGCCCACCGGGGCGCTATCCCCCTCCTCCAATCGGCGGTCCCAAAAACATGGGGGCTGTCTTTGATGCCGCCTTAGCAGCCCGTTAATAAGCCGTATTGCGGGCAGGCCGCCGCAATACGATGAGAAACAAGCCACGCCGTCGGCGTAACAGCAAATCGCCTTTTTCTACGACCTGTTTGGATGCGGCTGCTCCCGCCGTTGCGTTGCAACAACGGAGTGCTTATTCCCTATATCGCTTATCGGCCCGTGCAAGCAGGGTTGTCACCGAGCCGGTGAACTCCGATATGCGATCCCTTCCTGAATTTCAGCGAATCATTTCCCCATATCCACCAGGTCTCGTATGGCCGTGATTTCGAAACGCACGGCGGCCTTGATCATGCCGGCCGCCTGATCTCCCACGGCCTTCCGGATGCCTTCCACCATGTTCTCGAAAAACGGGCCGCTCTCCTCGATGGCCGCGACGCGCAGATAGACCCGTGCTCCCTTCCATTCAAAGGGAGTGAGGCCCGGTTCCATAAAAATGAACACGGCATTGGGATTCTGTTTCAAGTAGCTTAAGGAGCGGTTGTCGCCGGCGCCCATGATCACGGTGTTCTCGTCGATCATGCGGGGGGAACCGAAAACGGCCACATTGACGTTCCCCTGGGTATCCGCCGTGGACAGGGTCCCGATACGGGGTTGCTTGTTGAAAAATTCCATCAGCTGTTTTCGTTCCATGAGACCCTCCCGGTTTTTTGGAGCCCGTGCCGACACGGGGTTGAGTGCGGCGTTGAAGCGCAACGAGACGTGCGGGCCGTGGATGCCGTTCAGGACCCGCCCGCGTCCGGATGGGGTTCCGGGGCCCTCAGGAAATCCGTACCCCAAAGGATTCATGAACCCGGTTTCGCAGCGCCCGACCCAGGGAAACCAGGGGATACGGGGGAACGGCGGCATTTTTTTGCGACGCCAGCGCGTGAGAGATTTGGATCAGCCTCTCCTGCAGGCGGTCCAGATCCACCGTGGGGTACGACGCGCCCGGCTCGAATCCCGATCGGCCGCACGTGACTCCGGCGCCCTGGACCGCGCAGGGAATGCCGTACACCCGGCATGTAATGGGGCGTTCGGAATACAGACGGCAGCGTCCCCGGAAATGCAGCGGACATTCCACCCGGACCTTGGCCAGGGCCGATCCTATATTGGACGGCGAAGCCCGCCGCGCCTCCCCGACGGCTTGCCGGAGCAACGCGTCTGATTTTTCCGCTTTGCGCAGCACCTCGCGCCGATCCGTCCTGCCCAGAGTCTCGTGGAAGCAGGCGCTGATATAAGCCGCCTCCACCCAGGTGAGTTCGAACACGGCAAAACAGCAATCGTTGCACCCATCCCGGCATCGGATCAAATGGGCGTACTCCTGCTTCACCCGTTGGAACATCCGATCCGCGGCGTCCCGATACTCCAGGTAAGGCGCGAAATCCTCAGGAGAAAACAGCGATCTCTGATGCGGTTCCCGCCGGGGATTAGAAGAACTCATGAATACGGTATCTCCGCATGACAGGCCGGCGAAAAACGCGACCTGCGGCGTTGTGCTTCATCCTTCGTCATTGGGGCGTACCGGTTGAACGCCTCATTTCTCCGGGTTCGCGCGCCTTGCATCTCATCGTTTTTGACCGGTCTGCTCGAAGTGGTGTTCATCAACGGGCTGATAAAAACGGACCCGGCCCGAAATACCGAAAATCCCGACAAACGGCAACCCTCTCCGAGGCGCGGAGCTTGGATGGAATGCCTTCATCCTCCAAAGGCGGCATGAATGAATTCGACCCGATCCCCTTCCCGCAGCCGCGTGGTTTCGTAGTCTCTCGGCCGCACGAACCGGCCGTTCACTTCCACGATGGCGGCGGTGTCGTATTCGCCCGCCTGCGCCAGCAACTCGGCCACACAGACATCGGCGGTAATTTCAAGATCCAGCCCGTTCAGCACGATCCGCACGAAATTCACCCGCTCCCGGCTCCCCCTCCCGGACAACCCGCACGGTCAATCCGGTGCAGGAGCAATGAATGGGATACCTCCTCCAGATTTCCCCTTCCCCCGCGGCTCGAATCATGGCGGCCCACCCCGCGCACCCCCGGCAAACCCCCCATTCCCGAACACATCCCGGAACCCCGCCCGTTTTCACGAGTTGCAGGCGACCTATGGCGACCCCGGACATGGGGACTCCTTCCCGGCGGTGTCCAATGCGTGGAACCCGCCTCGCCTTCCGGCCGGTCTCTTTCACCGGGTGGGGACCGGCTCGGAGGCTCCTTCAGCCCGCCTCAGGAACGGCGCGACGGCGCTTCGTCGCCGTCTTTCCGAAAACCCAGAATCTTCTCCGGGGTGATGGGCAGACTCTTACACCGGACGCCCGTGGCGTGATACACGGCTTCCGCCAAGGCGGGCGCCGTGGGGGACACGAGACCTTCCCCCGCCTCCTTGGCCCCGAAGGGTCCCTCGGTTTCATAGGTTTCGATGCAGACGGACTCCCCGGGAGGCATATCCAGCGCCGTGGGCGCTTTGTAATCCAGGAATCCCTGGGGAACCGTCCGCCCCTCTTCCATGACCAGGTGCTCGCTCAGGGCATACCCCAGGCCCATCTGGATGGATCCCTCCAACTGCCCCTCCACGCTGACGGGGTTGATCACCGTGCCGCAATCATGGGCCGTAAACATCCGATCCACCCGGGTGAGACCGGTCTCCAGATCCACGTGGACCTCGGCCACCTGGGCCCCGAAACTGAAGGCCGGAGAAACCAGACCCTTGTCTCGGGGCGTATACGAGCCCCGCGCCACCACGGGTTCGCCCCGGTTGAACTTCTGGAGCAGGCCCACCGCTTCCCCGAAACTCATGCCGCGATCCGGCCGGGCCTTGGCGAACACCCGCCCCTCGCCGAACGCCACTTCATGGATCACGTTCAGATTGTACCTCAGGGAGACCACCTTGGCCAGTTCCTCCTTGAGGGATCTTGCCGCCTGCAATACGGCGTTGCCCGCCATCAGAGTCACCCGACTTCCCCACGTCCCCAGATCCGCCTTGGGGGTCATGGCCGTGTCCCCGGAAGTCATCTGCACCTGGTCCATGGAAAGCCCCAACTCTTCCGCCAGGATCTGGCGGAGCACCGTGTCCGACCCCTGGCCGATGTCCGAAGCCATGGTGAACAGGTGCACGGTTCCGTCCGCATAGGCCCGCACTTCCGCCGAACTGAACGGATAGCTCGTGTTGAACCAGTTGAACACCCCCCCGGAAATGAAGCTGTAACAGCCGATACCGATGCCGCGTCCTTTCCCGAACGAGCTTCGCTTGCGGTCCCAGTCGCTCATTTCCCGGACCTTGTGCAGGCATTCCACGAACCCGCACGAACGGATGACGGCCACCCCGGGGATTTCGTCCCCGGGCGCCATGGCGTTCCTGAGCCGCAGGTCGATGGGATCCATGCCCAGGTCCTCGGCGGCCATGTTCATCTGGGATTCGGAGGCAAACAGAGCTTGAGGCGCCCCGAAGCCCCGCATGGCGCCGGCGGGAGGCTTGTTGGTGTACACATGGTAGCCCCGGTACCGGTAATTGGGATAGCGATACAGCATGGCGCCGAAGTTCCCGCACAGAAACGTGGCGGTGGGGCCCATGCTGTTGTAGGCCCCGCCGTCCAGGTGCACCTCGAAGATCTTGGAGGTGAGAGTCCCGTCTTTACGGAATCCCACCTTGGAACGGATGGTCATGGGGTGCCGGCGCCGTCCCGTGGTCAGTTCCTCCTCCCGGGTGAGGGTGAACTTCACGGGACGTCCCGTGAGACGGGCCAGGTAGGCGGCGCAAAAATCCCATACCCGCATTTCCATCTTCCCGCCGAACCCGCCCCCCACGAACGGCTTGATCACCCGGACCTCGTTTTCCCGCAGGCCCAACGTCTGGGCCAGCAGGCATTGAACGATGTAGGGCGTCTGGGTGGAGGTCCACAGGGTGATCCGGCCCTGGCCGTCCGCCACGGCCAGACTGGAACAGGGTTCCAGGTACGCGTGGCTCACGGGATGCACCTGGAACACGTCCTCCCGGACCAGATCCGCCTCGGCGAATCCCCGCTCCACGTCCCCATAATCGATTTCCCGGGTCAAGCTGATGTTGTTGGGCGATCCGTCGTGGATGACCGGGGCCCCTTCCCTCACGGCATCCTCCACACGGAACACGCCGGGAAGTTCTTCGTACTCCACCCGGATCCGTTCCAGAGCTTCTTCCGCCGTCTCCCGATCCACGGCGGCCACGGCGGCCACCTCGTCCCCGATGAAGCGGACCTTGTCCACGGCCAGAGGCGTTTCGTCCTGGCTGTCTGGAACCAGCCGCCAGTTCCCATAGCGAACCTGAGGCGCCTCCGCACCCGTGATCACGGCCTTGACGCCGGGAAGGGCCCTTGCCCGGGAAGCATCCACATGGAGGATCCGCGCGTGGGGCAGCGGACTGCGCAACAGTACTCCGTGCAGCATGCCCGGAAACTGGAAATCGTCCGTATACCAGGCGGCGCCGGTGACCTTTTCCCGGGCGTCCACCCGAATCACGTTTGTGCCTACGACGGATCGGTCCTGCATATCGTCCTCGCCATCACTCCGGAAGCGCATCGACGTAAGGCGCCGGAGGCGTAAGAGGGTCGGGGGGATACAAATACAACCGGAGAATCGTTCCTCCCGCAGAGCCCTACGGGACCCTACGGAACACTCCCCGGAATAAGAGAATCGGCTCAGCGGCCTCCCACCGGCGACCTACATTCCGGGGGATTTCCGGGAACACGGCGTAGGACGCCCCCGTACTCCACACGCACGGATGCGCCCGAGCCCTGCGGGTTTCGTCCGCTTACACGGCCGGGATCACCGCGCAGGCCGCCCCGGAGACGAAATCCTTCTTTCGGCCCGTTCCAACGCCTCCGTCAGGGCCCGCCGCGTAAGCACTTCCACCATGCTTCGGCGATAAGGTTCGCAGGCCCGGCAATCCGTGATGGGGCAGGACTCCTCCATGGCCAGGCGGGCCGCCTCCGCAATCTCAACCGCCGTGACCCTTCGGCCCTCGATCGCCGCTTCCGCCTTAGGCGCCCGCAACGGAACCGGAGCCACGGCTCCCAGAACAATGCGGGCCCGCACGCATGCCTCGCCGTCCATGGTCACCACGGCTCCCGCGGATACGGCGGCGATGTCCACCCGCGAACGCATGGAAAGCGCCTGGTACGACGATCCCGTTCCCGGAGGAGGAACCGGCGCCTCGATGCGTATCACCCATTCGTCCGATTCCCGCGCGGTAAGGCCTGGGCCGCGGAAAAACTCTTCCAGAGACATCACCCGCTCCCCCCGCAGGCTTGCCAGAACGACCCTTCCTCCATAGGCCGTCAGAGAAGGGGCGTTGTCCGCGGAAGGCGCCGCGTTGCAGAGGTTTCCCACCACGGTCCCCAAGTTTCGAATGGGGGTCGTGGCCGTGACGGAGGCTGCGTAGGCCGCCGCCGGATAGAATTGCCGCACGTGGGGGTCCCATGCCACCCGGTTCAACGTGGCCATGGCGCCGATGCTGAGCCCGCGTTCCGCATCCCACGTCACCCCGTCCAACCCGGGGATCCCACGCAGGCCCACCAGCACACCGGGCATGACGAGGCGTCTGCGCATCCGGATGAGCAGGTCCGTGCCTCCCGCCTTGATCCGGGCTTCGTTTCCATAGCGGGACAGGAGTTCCGACGTCTCTCCGACGGATTGGGGCGCACGATATTCGAAGCGAGGCAGGGTCATCCGGGGGTTCATGAGGTCCCTTCCCTTCGCAGGATCTCCGCGGCGGCGGCGATGGCTTCCACGATTTTGGCGTATCCGGTGCATCGGCACAGGTTCCCGTCGATTCCCCGCCGAATTTCCTCTTCGGAAGGATCCGGGTTCTCCCGCAGCAGAGCCCATGCCGCGAGCACCATGCCCGGCGCGCAGTATCCGCATTGCACGGCGCCCTGGTCCACAAACGCCTGCTGAATGGGGTGCAGTTCCGTCCCGGACCGCGCCACTCCCTCGATGGTCAGGATCTCCCGGCCGCTGGTCTCCACGGCCAGGGTCAGGCAGGAGTTCACCGGCCGGCCGTCCAGGAGTACGGTGCACGCGCCGCAGTCCCCGTCTCCGCAACCCCGCTTGGTCCCCGTAAGGCGCAGCGTGTTTCGGAGCACGTCCAGCAGGGTTTCCCAGGGATCCACCGCCACGGCGTAGTCGTCGCCGTTGACCCGGATGTGGATGGTCTGTTTCATGGGTCCTGCCTCCCGGTTACCGGACGGTTCCAGGCGGAATCCGCCTGATACAAGTGGGTTCCATGATTTCATTGGTAGCTGGAATGTAGCTATGGTGTCAAGGTAAAAGGCGAGGACGGCGCAGAGCGCCATGATTCCACCGTGACACCGCGGGAGCGGTGTCACGGGAAAAAAGCGGAGGCGGAGTTCCCCCTCGTTACATTGCTCCTGCGGTGTAACGCCAAACCCCAAGGCGCTCCCGCGCCCTCGCCATCACACCCTGGCGCATCCTGCAAAACGACATGAGGACGGCGCAGAGCGCCGCGATTCCACCGTGACACCGCGGGAGCGGCGTCACGAGCTGTAGTTTGGCCTTTGACTAGTTGAATTCGGCACAAGATTTTCCGTATTGGTTGGAAATCAACGCATTTCCCTTGACTATTTGTTCATCCCCTGCTAACTAGTTAATACACTAGTTAGCAGGGGATGAATTATGGGGTATCCCGCCAAGGTCCAACGGATTAAACGAGCCAAAAGCGAACAATGGTTCGTCAGTTTTCCCGCCGCCGTGGCCAGAGCCATGGAATTTGCACCCAGCGAAAGCGTAGAATGGATCATTGAGGACAAAAGCCAACTGGTGCTTCGCAGAACCGAAACTCCGCCTTGCGCTCTCAAAAAAACCC
>Ga0209270_1000636_pt1 | contig 67696 bp, 57 predicted proteins | sample MTBAKSrepl1MetaG_FD_187456 | JGI IMG/M metagenome (GOLD analysis project Ga0209270, IMG submission 187456) | Enrichment culture microbial communities from Arthur Kill intertidal strait, New Jersey, USA, that are MTBE-degrading - MTBE-AKS1... | ecosystem: Environmental > Aquatic > Marine >... | reverse complement strand
AGACCGGAGTTCGAGCGGCCGCCTTCCGCGCCGATCATACCAATCCGAACGCCCTCGTGCCAAGGAGATCATGCGCCCGATTTTTCATCATACTGAAAAATCTTTTTGACTTCTAACGGAGTATCTCCGTGTCCACTGTGGTGAATCATCGGACATCGGATATCGGACATCGGACCTGGGACCTCGGTTCCGGGTCCTGGGTCCCCGCCACCAGGTCCAAGCCATTTGGTCCCAGCCCCAGATCCCAGGCTCCGTCTCGCATGTCCTAGGTCCGATAACCCAGGGCTCAGGTCGCATGTCCCAGGTCCGAGAACCCAGGTTCCAGTACCAGATCTCCGTCGCCATATTGAGAAACAAACGGCGCTTGCCGAGGCGCCGTCCATAGCCCAGTCTCCCGGGTCATCATCAAAATTCCCTTGCCGAATCCGGACCCCCAGAAAACCGCATTTCCATCGGGGGAGAAAACGGCCGGAGAGTGCTCATTGTCGAAACCGTGTCCGGAAACGATCCCGAGGAGGAAACGCGCGGGCAGATCCCCCGGTTCCGGTTCGTCGAGATAGGGTCCGCGCAACTCGGGGAAACGGGGAGGGGCGGCGGAAGCGCCCCGAGCCCGGAGCAGGTCGGCCAGGGCGGAACATCCGCTCTCTCCGGCGATGTGCCAGGCCGTTTTTCCCGTCCGGCTCGGCTCGCCGACCTTCGCCCCTCCGTCCAGGAGAAATTCGACGAAGCCGGTCCTGCTGTTCTCGGCGGCGATATAGAGCGGGGTCACGCCGTATTCGTTTTTGGCGTCTATCGGCGCTCCCTTGGCGGCCAGGCGCCGCCCGACGGCGACCGAGCCTCCCCGGGCGGCGGCGTGTAACGGCGTTTGGGGTTGGGCGTCAACCCCGGAAACGGACGCTCCCCGCCCCAGCAGGAATTCGACCGCGGCGGCTTTTCCGGCTCCCGCGGCATGGTGGAGGGCTGTTTTCCCGTCGCCGTCTTTCAGGGCAATCAGCGTCTGATCGGATTCCACAAGAGCCTTTAGTCGAACCAGGTCGCCGGTTCGGGCCGCGTCATGGATTTCGGCCGCGGCCGGCGGGAAGGCGATGAGAAAAAATGAAATTATTTCACGGCCGCCGCGGCGATCTTGCGGTCCATATCCTCGTGGATGGCCTTCCGAACTTCATCGGTCCAGATCGTGTGGCCGCCGCTCTCCAGGAGTCGGATCTCGGCTCGAAGGCCCGCCGCCGTCGCCGCCCTTTCAAAGGCCCGGACCGGCCGGTCCATGCCGAAATCGTCATCGGCGGCGACAAAGATGCGGATTTTATCCGCCAAAAGGTTCTTCGTTTTCTGGTCGAATTTCGAGACGACTCGGCTCAGGTCATAAGCGGCATAGAGAGAGGCAACCCGAGGGTCCACGGCCCCCGTATGCCAATCGAACAGGCGAAGCGGCTCGCCGTCCGGGCCCTTCTTGCTGAATGTCGCGTCGAAGGAATCCATCTGCTCCCCCCAGCCGGCGATCCGGTCGATCGCGGCGAAATCCTTGAGGGACATGCGGCCGTACGATCCGGGCCCGGCGGCCGGGTTGAACACCTTCAGGGCGCCGTCGGGCGCGATGAACATGTTGGCGTTCCGTTCATAGATGTTCGTCCCCGTGAATTCCGTGAAATCGACCGGGTCGGGGGAACCTGCGTAAGCGCCGCCGAATTGGCCGGGACGCCGAATGAGAAGCCAGAGGGCGGCCCAGGCTCCGGACGATTGCCCCGTGAGGAAGCGCGTCCGCGAATCGAGATCGACCCGATATTCCTTTTCGATAAACGGGACCAGTTCCTGGAAAAAGGTCTCCTCACGCGGACCGTTCATCTCCGAGGTGACGAAGTTGTGCCAGCCCGTACGGCATTCGATGTTGATGAAGATGAAGATCTTTTCCAATCCGAAGCCGGACATGCCGTACCGTTTCTGGGGAGCGCCCGAAAGGGCGTCGAAATGCGTGGCTCCGACGCCGCCCATGACGTAAACCGAGGGATAGCGCTTATCCGGATTTTTAAAATAACTCTCCGGGAGAATGACCGCCGCCTGGATCGACTCGGGTTCGCCGTAAAACCGGGTCAGGAGCCCGCTTTCAAAATTCACTTCCTTGACGAATTCGGTCTCCTTGAACGGAGCGCGTTTGCGGGGCGTGATATTGAAGAGCAGGTCGAGCGGCCGGCCCCGGCTTTCGTCGTCGACCCAAACGACGTTCTTGTTCGACACCGCGTTGCCCTCGGCATTGAGGGATCGTGATTTTTTGTTGACCTTGAGGACCGCCTGGACGGCGTACCAGCCGTCCTTCAGTTCCAGCGTCTCCGGCCAGATCTCGGCCTCCGACCGTTTCAAGACGATGGATTCGCCGGGCTTCCAATCGCGGACATCCCAGGCCAGGCTCAATTGTGGATCGAACGGATTTGGCGTGTCGACGGACTTGAGCGGATCGCTCTGGAATCCGACGATGATCCGCCCGCTGACGGGCATCTTACTGACCGTTTCCGTGTAGGTCAAACGAAAAGCGAGGTCGGTGGCCTCGCCGGATTTGACGGCATATGCCGTTTGGGACAGCAGCGCAGCCGCAATCAGGGCCGGTATAAACAGAATTCTCGCTTTTTTCATGATTCGTACTCCTCGAGGCATCGAAAGGTAATACGCAATTCCCCGGGAAAAGGATCACTACGGGACAATTAGGCAATCACCATTTACCAATAACCCGAAAACCCCATGCAAAATATTTAATCAACCAGATCTCCCATCTCCTCACTCCTCACTCCTCACTTCTTCCTCACCCCGCCCCCTTCCCCCACGGCCGAATTGACAAGCCAACGAAATGAAATTATAATGTTTGTAATATTTTCCTTGGCGTTCGAATCACAATCAGGCGGCGGGGGGTGTCCCATGACGGGACGAGGCATCCGCACAATCGGCCGATGGCTCGGGGTGTGCGCCGTCGTGGCGCTGCTGGCCGCCGGCGCGCCGGCCGCGATCCCCGAAGCGGAGCGCCAGGCGCTCATCGACCTGTACCTGGCCACGGGGGGCGACACCTGGACGCACAACGACAACTGGCGGCTGCCGGGCGATCCCGGCCAGTTCAACCTCCCCGGCACCGAAAACACCTGGTACGGCGTGACCACCGACGACGAAAACACGACGGTGCGGGAGCTCATTTTCAACTGGAACGGATTGTCCGGCCAACTCCCCGAATCACTGGGCGATTTGACCCAATTGGCAACCCTCTCCCTGACCCTTAACTCGTTCAGCGGATCCATCCCCGAAACATTGGGCAATCTGTCCAATTTGAAGACCCTCAATCTGAGAAACAACTTGCTCAGCGGATCCATTCCTGAATCACTGGGCGATTTATCCGCTCTGGAGATCCTCTGTCTTTCCCACAACCAGCTCAGTGGAGCCATTCCCGAATCACTGGGAAACTTGAGCCATCTGAAAGAACTTGATCTGCAGTGGAACAGGCTCATCAACGGATCCATCCCCGAATCACTGGGCAACCTGGTCAGCCTGGAAGTGCTCTCTCTGGGATTGAACCAGCTCAGCGGATCCATTCCTGCAACCCTCGGCAATCTGTCCCGGTTGCAAGTACTCTCTCTCTATGGGAACAAGCTGAGCGGAGAAATCCCCCCCGAGCTGAGCATCCTGGCGGAGCTCCGGATGCTCACGCTACGTAATAACCAACTCAGTGGGCCCATCCCTTCATCGCTGGGTGATCTGTCCCGGTTGGAAACCCTGGAACTGAGTAGCAATTCATTTTCGGGTTCCATACCCGACAGCCTCCGAAACCTGACGAATTTGCGAAATCTCGCGCTGGGTTCATGGACGATGGATGGAACCCTACCCGCGTTCTTAGGTGACCTTTCACAACTCACATCCTTGAATATTTCAAAAACGTCCATCAGCGGATCGATCCCGCCCGAACTGGGCCGGCTCACCCTGTTGAAGACGCTGGATTTGCACTGGAGCGCACTGTCGGGCGATATCCCTGCGGAACTGGGCGGATTGACTGCGCTCACCAGCCTCAATCTTTCCATGAACCAGTTCACCGGACCCCTGCCTGAAACCTTCGGTGATTTGGCCAGCCTGACCTCCCTGGATCTGAGCGAAAACCAGCTCAACGGTCCCATCCCCGCCTCTTGGGCCGGCCTGACCGCACTGAGATACCTGTCCCTGTACCGGAACCAGTTGAGCGGACCCCTGCCCGTGTGGCTGGGCGAGCTGTCAGAACTGAGGTCCTTAAACCTGTGGGTGAACGAATTCACCGGTCCGATCCCGGAATCGCTGAGCAATCTGTCGCAGCTCATGACGCTGCAGTTGCACGGCAACCTGTTGAGTGGAAGCATCCCGGCTTCCTTGGGAAGCTTGTCGGCACTGCGGACCTTAAACCTGGGGTGGAACGCGCTCGACGGCGCCATCCCGGAATCGCTGGGGAGTCTGGCCGAACTCGATTACCTCAACCTGTCCTATTGCTCACTCAGCGGGCCCATCCCGGAATCGCTGGGCAATCTGTCCCACCTCCGCGAATTGTACTTGTACGAAAACCATTTGAGCGGCTCCGTGCCGCCGTCGTTCAGCAACCTGTCCGAACTGCAGAAATTGAGCCTGGCCGGAAACCAGTTGGGCGGGCACCTGCCGGAGTATTTAGGCGACCTTGCCAGCCTGGAATATCTGAATTTAGGCAACAACCTCTTCCACGGCACCATCCCGGAAACATGGGGTGCCTTGCCGGCGCTCCAAGGCCTTTATCTGGAAGGGAACCAGCTCGGGGGCCCGATACCGGAATACCTGGGGAGCATGACCAGCCTGACCTTCCTGGATCTGAGCAAAAACCAGTTCAGCGGGACCATCCCCGCCGCCTTGGGCGACCTGTCGCAACTCCAGGGATTGTATCTGGCCTGGAACGAGCTCAGCGGAACCATACCCGCCGCCCTGGGCGATTTGACCTGCCTGTCCGCCCTGGACCTGGAAGGGAACCGGCTGAGCGGCGCCATTCCGGATTTTTTCGATGCCATGCCAATGCTGGGATCCATCGACCTGTCCATGAACCAGTTCAGCGGGGAAATCCCTCCGTCAATCGGCAGCCTGGACAACCTGTACTGGCTGATGATCGACAGCAACCACCTCACTGGGACGATTCCGAGCACCCTGACCGACATGGCCACCCTGCTGTACATGTCCTTTCGGGACAACCAGCTCAGCGGCAGCGTCCCGCCGACGCTGATGAACATGCCCAGGCTCGACGTTCTGCGCCTGGACTATAACGCCCTCCACGGCGACACGCCCGAATTGGAGGAATTCCTGGACCGGCTGGGCTACCCGTGGCCGGAATACGGGTACAAGTACCGCAGCTACCAGACCCTGCCCCCCACGGCGCTCGTCGTGGCGGAGCTGCAGCCCGGCGCAGTGAGGCTGACCTGGACCCCGGACCCGCCGATCGGGGAGAACTATTCCGGAGCAGGCGGCTACGAGGTGTGGCACCGCGAGAAGCCGGGCGCCGTCTGGCGACTGCGCGGCGTGATCCCGGACAAAGCCGTCACCACCTGGACCGGCAGCGTCATCCCCGGTCAGACCAACGCGTTCCGCCTGCGCACGTTCACCCCGCCGCAGTACTGGCGGGTGAACCGGGTGGCCAGCGAGTTCACGCCGCAGCGGTCCGTATCTCCGCCCGGCGGCGGGCAGACCGTGAACGTGTACGTGCAGGAAGACCGGACCGGCGGAATCTACATCGACAGCCCGTCCCAGGTGGCGCCCAGCGCCCCCATCACCGTCCGGATCGACCCGGCCGCCTTCGCCGCCGCCGGCACGGGCCCGCACATCCTCTGGATCACGCTCCCCCCGTACGTCACCCTCAGCCAGACGCTGGCCACGGGAAACCCGGACTCGGCGGCGCCGCTGCCGCTAGCGGGCGAGCGGGTGACGGACCTGGCGGTGGTGGAGTACCGCTTCGGCGACGACGGGCGGCCCGAGCCCGTGGAAGGCAGCCAGTTGACGGGGATCGGCCCCCACGCCGTCCAGTTGCTCCGCTACGTCGCCGGCGAGAATGCCGTTCTGGTCCGCATCGTCGAGAGCACCTCGGGGTGGTTCCCGCAGCACGGCGGCACGTTTCTGGGCTTCACCATCGGCCTCGCCACCGGCTCCTGGCCCACCACCGGCGCGAGCAACTGGGGTCCCGGCGGGATGGGCGCCCAGGCATCCAGCCTGGTTTGCGTGGATCTCCGCCAGGCCGGCTTCGATGCCGGCGACGCGTTCCGGGTGACGCTGTACGCCACGCAGCAGCCCGGCGCGCAGCTCCTGCCCCTGATCTTCGCCGGCGGCGGTTATGCCCTCTTCACCGTGGCGGAGGTGCTGACCGGCGCGATTCCCGTGACCACGGCCCTGGGCACGCCCATCGAGGACTTCGACACCGGCGACGTGGACGGTGACGGCGTGGACGATCTCGTGGCCGTCACCCCGGGCGAGCGCCGCGTTTACTGGAGCCAGGGGAGCCGGACGGGCGGTTTCTTCGGCATCGACTGGGCCGAATTGCAGGAGATCCCCGTCCGGGTGGACGTGGCCGACGTCGATGGCGACGCCCGTCCCGACGTCCTGACCGCCGACGAGGCCGGAACGCTGCATGTCTACCTCTGGGCCTCGCTGTTCGGCCCGGACAAGGCCGGCGCCGGGCGCGCCGTCCCCGACCGGGCCGTGCGCCTGGCGGGCCTCGTCACCGACGCCCGCGTCTGCGACGTCACCGGCGACGGCTGCTCCGATTACGTCTTCTGCGACGCCGGCGGCGACCGGTTGCAAGTTCTGGCCGGCCCGGTCTTTTCAGGCGGGAATTCCTATTTCACCGAACAGGAGCCGGTCGCGCTGGCCGCCGGCGACTTCAACGGGGACACGTGGCCGGATCTGGCGGTGGCCAATGCCGCCTCGAATTCGGTGTCGGTGCTCTGGAACGACGGCGGCGGACACTTCACCGCAAAGGTGCTGGCGGGGGTGGGCAACCGGCCGGTGGACCTGGACGCGGGGGACATCGACCGTGACGGACTGGAAGACCTGGTCGTGGTCCTGGCCGCCGACAAGGCGGTCGGTATCCTGCGGGCCGTATCCGGCAACGCCTTCGACACCGCCGGGCAGCAGAAGATCTTCTTCCAGCGTACGCCCTCGGCCGTCCTGGCCGACAACTTCGATGGCGCGGCCGGCGCCGACGCCCTGGTGGGTTTCGCCGACTCCGCCCGCCTGGCCTTGTGCACGTCGGATGACGCCGGCGTGCTGCAGCACAGCTTCTCCATCGACACGCTGGGCGACGTGGTCGTCGACTCCGTGGGCCGGACGACGACCCTGGCGGCGGATCAGGTCCTGTCCGTGGCGGGCGGGACGACCCTGGGGGGCATCGCCTCGCGTGAAGGCGTCGCGGTGGTGGCCAGCCGGGGCGTCAACCTGGTCCATTTCCCCCGGAGCGCGGCGCTGTCGTTTTCCGTGGTCAACCTCGGGGCGGCCGACACGCTGGCCAACCTGGAGCTCTATGCGGACTCCGGCGGCACCCTGCTGGCGACGGCCACCGACGTCATCCCCGCCGGCGCCCAGTACGCCCGCTACCTGTCCGGCGTGCTCGGCCAGGCGGCCGAGGAGCCGGGGCGGTGGGTGCGCGCCTTCCTGACCGAGCCGGACACCCACGGCATCTGGCTCGTCAACGACGCGGCGCTGACCTACCTCGACGGCACCCGCATGCCCGAGGCCCGCGACGCGCAGGGTCGCCTGCTCTTCCCGGTGGTCCACACCGGCGGCGACCGCACCACCACGCTCGTCCTGATCAACCCCCTGCGACTCCCCACCCGTTTGAATTTCACCGTCTATGGGCCCGCGGGTGCGGTGAAAGCCACTCGGTCCGCCGTCCTCGACGGCCGCGGCCGCCTGGAGCTCGACGTCGCCAATCACTTTGCCGGCATGGCCGCGGGCGACTCCATCGAGGTGGAATCCGAGCGCGGCATCTTCGGGCTGGAACTGTTCGGCGACGCCGGCGCCGTCGCCTGCCTCGAGGCCATGACGAGCGAAGCCGACGGCGGCGTCCTCTATGCCCCGCATGTCGCCATCGGCGACCTGGGCGTGCCTTACGCGTCGATCCTCACGCTGGTCAACATGTCCGACGCGCCGCTGAACGTGGACTTGTCCCTGTACACCGATCAGGGCCAGCCGGTCGCCGGCTCGCCTGTCACCCGCAGTCTTTCCGCCCACGGCAAATTCGAGGCGGATGTCGCGGCCTTGTTCGATATGCACGCCGCCTTCACCGGGTACCTCGCCGCCGATCCGGGCGACGCCATCGGCCTGGCCGGCTGCATCACCTTCGGCGAGGCCGGCGCCGGCGGACGCTTCCTGTCGTCCATGCCGCTGGCGCCCCGGCGCCACAACCGATTTCTCATGGGGCACATCGCCAACGGCCGCATCGGGAACGTCGATTACTTCACCGGGCTGGCCGTGCTCCACCCCGACAGCGAGAACGCCGCCCGCATCCAGATCACCGCCTTTGATTCGCAGGGCCTCTTCCTCGACTCCCGCCAGCTCGTCCTGCAGCCGTACCATGAGTCGGAATGCCCCGAGTGTGTCCTGCGGCGCGTGTTCCTGCTGGACGGCTTCATGCCGGACCTCACCGCGATCTTCGGCGGCTACCTGCTGGTGGAGAACCAGTCCAGCTCCGCCGGCGTCCTGGTCTTCGAGCTGTTCGGCGATTACGGCCTGAACGTGCTCAGCGCGGTGCCGGCCGTGCCGGTGGAGGAGTGAACGGTGAACAGAAAATAGTGAACAGTGAGGAGCAAGGAGATACGGGAAAGCCAGTGGAATTCCTTCCCGATGTCCGAAGTCCGAAGTCCGATGTCCGATGTCCGATTTCCGAAGTCCGATGTCGAAAGGCCGACGATCTGGAACGAGCCCCCGGTCTCGAATACAAGAACGAGCGCAACTGCAAGTGCAAATCGCGATGGCGATCTCGGACTGCGAGCACGCGAAAGAATCCGGGGCCTGCCGACTCACCGACTCACCGACTCACCGATTCACCGACTCACCGATTCACCGATTCACCGATTCACCCAGAAACCGATTCACCGGCTGACCGATGCGCACCTTGGCCCGTTTTCATCCGGCGCTGCGGCCGGCGATCACTCATCCAGCGACGGCAGCAGCTTCTGCCGACCCAGGGCGACCCGGAAGCCGTAGCCGGCCAGGGCCGCGACCACCGCCATCCCCAGCCAGCCCTGCCACGGGACCCAGCACCCCGCCGCCGCCAGAACCGGCGCCGCCGGCTCCAAACTGTTCACCAGCAGGCACACGGCGAAGGTCAGGAGCCCCCACCGCACCAGCGACATCGCGAGCAGCAACACCACCGCGAAACCCAACGGCGCCAGCAGGAGCTCGCCGCCGCTGAACAACTGGGGCACGAAAATCAGCAACGTGAAGGCGACGGCGGCCAGCCAGTCATTGCGGAGGAGCAGCCGCAGGACGAACAGGATGCCCGCGATGAACACGCCGTTGGACAGCGCCAGTACCGGCAGCCCGGCCAGCCAGCCCAGCCCGTCGGCGACAGAGGCGGGAAACACCCTGGAGTCGAGCAGGGACGTGGCCGAGTCCGTCATGTCCAACCAGCCGGGAAGCGCCGCGCTGACGCTGTTGAACAGCCAGATCCCCAATCCCAGCAGGGTCCCCGTCAGCACGTCCCGGCCCACGAGCGGATCGCGCCAGCGGCCCGCCAACAGCCGCGACCAGCCGATGAGCACGTTGGGCCACCGGCGCCGGACATACGGTTCGATCCCCAGGTACACGGCCCACACGAAACCGGCCTGCCCCATCGCGATGGCGATGCCGGCGAAGATCCAGCCGGTAACGCCGCCCATCGTGGCGGGCATGCGGGCGATCAGCACCCAGTTGGCCAGCAGGGAGACGCCGATGATCGCGGCCACGCGGAGTGCGCCGCGCCGGTCACCCCGCCCCGACCGCAGATTGCGCCGGACCAGGTACACACCCACGCCCATCAATCCCACAAAGATCAGAATGTTCACGGCACCGGACAGCCAGCCGGCTGACTGTTCGGACTGATCCGCCCCGGCGGACTTTTCCCACGGACCGGTCAGCGTGAACCAGACCACCCGCCCGTCGAAGGCGGCGGCGGCCACCCGGAGGGGTTTCGCGCCGGCCGCCGGGCGGGCCTCGATCCACTCGCTGCGGGTGTCGGCGGCCACCGGTGGAGTTAGCGTGAGCGGCACCTCCCGCCAATCCGCCGGATTCAGGTCCGCCTCCCGAAACAGCGCGTCCCAGGCCACAGGCCGGAGACTCGCAACCGGTTCCACCCGGGCTGGCGGCACCGCCCGAAACCGCATCAGCCGGCCTTGCCCGTCGACATGGACGTCCACCATCCCGGGATCCGTGTGGGGGGGCTGGGTGTCGCTGACGCCGGTCTGGAAAGCCGACAATCGGAACATGCCGGGCGTCTCCCGGTAGTGCAGGGTCACGGTGCCGGGACGCGATCCCGGCAGCGTGCGCCGCTGCGCCGTCGACGGTCCCGCCTTGAGGTGGTATTCGATGAAGTCCAGCTCCGTCTCGCCCCACGACGCCCGGTCGTTTGGAACCGGGTAACCGAACGCCTGGGCAATCTGCCGGCACCGGTCGGCCAGCGCCGCGGGTCCCATGATCAGGCGGGCCAGCCCCTGGGTGCTGCCCAGCGGCCAGAGCAGCGCCGCAGCGGCCAGCATCACCGCGATCGCGGCCAGGAGGACGACGCCCACCCACGGCCGCAGAGTGCCTTCCGTGCCCGCGGCGGCCACCAGCTCGGGCGACGGCGTCTCGCCGGCGGCCAGGGCCGCGGCCAGCGGATCGCCGCCGGGCAGCGCCGCCGCCACCTGGGCCACCGACGCCGGCCGGAGGGCCGGATCCTTTTCCATGCACCGGGCGATGACGCGCTCCACCGCCGGATCGAGATTCGGTACCAGCGCGGACGGGGTTGAGGGTGTGCTCTCGGCCTGCTGCCGTTGCATGTCCAGGTACGTCTTCCCGTCGAACGCGCGGTGGCCCGTGAACACCTCGTAGAGCACGAGGCCCAGCGCGTAGATGTCGCTCCGGACGGTGGCCGCCTGGCCGTCGAACAGCTCCGGCGCCATGTAGGCCGGCGTGCCGGCCACTTCGCCGCCGCCTTCCCCCGCCAGCAGAGCCAGACCGAAATCGGTGATCCGCACCGCGCCGCGGCCGTCCAGCATGATGTTGGCCGGCTTCAGGTCGCGGTGCAAAACGCCCTGGTCGTGGGCCGCCGCCAGGCCGGCGCAGAGCTGCCGCGCCACCTGAAGCGCCTTCTCGCCCGGCAGCCGGCCGATCCGCTTGAGCAGGGAGCCGAGATCCTCGCCGTCCACCCGCTCCATGGTCAGGAAGTGGCGCCCCTCGGCCTCGCCGATGTCGTGGACGCGGCAGACGTTGGGATGGGTCACCTCGCGCGCCAGCCGCACCTCGGACCGGAACAGCTCCAGCAGCCGCGGGTTGGCCTCCAGGTCGCGGGCCAGGAACTTCAGGGCCACCGTCTGGCCCAGCTTCAGGTCGTCGGCCCGGTACACCTCGCCCATGCCCCCGGCGCCCAGCCGGGTCACGATGCGGTACCGGCCGGCGAACACGGTGCCCGGGGCGTAGCCGGCTTCCACCGGCGTCTTCGAGTCGCCGGACGACCGGGACGGACTGCTCCCCGACTGGTAAGGGACCGGAGACAGGGTGGCGGACAGCGCCTCGTCCCCGACGTTCACCACCCGGGCCGCGGTTACAGCTCCGCACGACGGACAACTCGCGGCGTCATCCGGCATATCAGCACGGCAGACAGGGCATTGCGGCATGATGGTTTCCTTTTCGCACCAGCAGGATGATGGAGTCGGACTTGTCGTCGATCCGGGTTTCCAGAAGATTTTAGTTTATTTCACCGCCGGCGCAACGGGATTTCGGAATTTGTTTCGGAACCGGTGGATCGATAGCGACGACGATGGCGAAGAGAGCGCGCGAGCCGCTCAGCACAGGAGGTGGGATGGACTGGCGAACAGTGAACAGTGAACGGTAAACAGTAAACGGTAAACAGTGAACGGTGAACAGTGAACGGTGAACGGTGAACAGTAAACGGTGAACAGTGGGGGGAAGAGCCTCTAGCCTCGAGTCTCGATTACGATTACGATTACGATTACGAGTACGAGTACGATTACGAGTACGATTACGATTACGAATTACGAGCACGATTACTCAGTTACTCCCGTATTTCTGCCAATTGTTGGCAGGATTGTTTTAACTGAAGCCATGAGCATGAGCACGATCAAACAGCCGGCAGGCGGGAGGTACCGCGAGCGGCAGCGAGCGGCAGCGAGGGGCCAACCGGCTCGATGTCCCGACGCCGCGACACCATTCCATCACGGTGGCGGCAGGGCGTGTCACGCGACCTGGTGTGCCGTTACTGAACCCGCGGCGATAGTTTTGCCCTTTTAACCGGCCGAGCACTCAAACGGCACGGACAGAGTGGTTGGGCGCATGGGATCATGCGTGCCAAGTGGGCCTTCGCGCCGCTCGCTGCCGCTCGCGGTACCTCCACATTGCCAACCGGTGGATCGTGCCACGAGCAGAGGAACGGTGAGTCGGTGAATCGGTGAGTCGGTGAATCGGTGAATAGGGAGACGGGAGAGGAGAGACGGCAGACGGGAGACGAGACTCAAGCCCCGAAACTGGAGCCCCGCGAGCCCCGAACCGCGAAACCCGAAACGTTTGCGCCGATGTCCGATGTCCGATGTCCGCGTTACGGGAACGAGCCTCTTGCCTCGAGTCTCGAGCCTCGATTACGATCACGATTACGAATTACGAGCACGAATTGCGAGCACGAATTGCGAGCACGAAGGGAGGAAACGAAACGTTAGCTTCGAGCCTCGTCTTCCGCCGGGCTCGCCTTCTCCCGTTTCAGGATGGCGCAGAACATGGCCGGCAGGTGATCCCGGTACGGCAGGATCTCGAAGTAGTCGGGGCCGGCGAAGGGCTTGAGCGCGTCGGCCTCGACCCAGAAATTTTTGGCATGGTCCCTGGCCAGGTGCTCGGCCGGCTTCACCAGTCGCCACTCGGGGTGGGTCTTGAGGAAGCGATGGACCACCTTGTGGTTTTCCTCACGGAACAGCGAGCAGGTGACGTAGGCGAGCAGCCCGCCGGGCGCGGTCAGCGGGAACGCCTCCTCCAGGATCTCCAGCTGCTGGCGGTTGAACCGGTTCAGGTCGGCGGGCTGCAGCTTCCAGCGCAGCTCCGGCTGGTGGCGCAGGTTGCCGCTGCCCGAACAGGGCACGTCCAGGAGCACGCGATCGAACCGGCCGGCGAGATTCCGGATCTCGCGCAGGCCGCCCAGGCGGACGTTGCCCACCCCCTCGCGCCGGGCCCGGAGCTGCAGGTTGCGCAGGCGCCAGCCCTGGGCGTCGTGGGCGTGAACCTCGCCCCGCCCCTTCATCAGGTGGGCCAGCAGCAGCGTCTTCCCGCCCTCGCCGGCGCAGTAGTCCAAAACCCGCATCCCGGGTTTCGGATTGACGTAGAGGCACACCAGCTGCGACGACACGCTCTGCAGGGTGAAGCGTCCCTCGCGGTAGCCGGGCTGGGTGAGCGGATCGAAGCGGTGGTCCGCCCGGATCGCCAGGGGCGCCACCGGATCGGGTTCGCAGCGCGCGCCCGCCTCGACCAGCCGCGCCAGCAGTTCCTCCCGGGAGTTTTTCAGCGGATTCACCCGCAGCACTGCCTCCGGCGGCCCGTTGTTGAAACGGCAGAGCGCCAGCGTCTCCTCGGGCGTCAGGCTGCCCAGCCATTTCCGCACCAGCCAGAGCGGATGGGAGTGGAAGCGCCACAGGTGCTCCAGCGGATCCTGTTTCAGCGGCGGGAAGAGGCGGCCGGGCGGATGCTCGTCGAGGAACTCGATGAACTTGCGGACGCGCGACTTGGGCCGCAGCAGCGCCTGCACGTGGCGGTCCACGGCGAACAGGTCCCGCTTCTCCCGCTGCTGGCTGGTGATGACCAGCCGGATGTCGATGACCGATTCGTCCTTGCCGGGATGCTCGGCCGCGAACGCCTCCTGCTGCGTCCAGTACCGGTTCTTGAGCTGGATGGCCCGGTAGAACGTTTCCCGGATCCAGGCCCGCTCCGCCGTTGACAGCTCCTTGCCCCGCAGCACGCCGCTGAGCGCGTCCCGCAGGTAGGCCCCTTCCTCGAGCACGGCCTGCAGGGCGGCCTGCATCTCCTTGAGCGTCTGAAGCGTGATCATGGCGTCACCTCGTTGCCGCCGGCGGCGTCCGCGAACCGGCCGGCGCCGTCCGACGTACCATTCTAACAGAGAAAGCCGCCGGTCCCAACGCCGGTCCGTTTCCGGGGCCGGGATTGCGCTCCGGCGCGTTTACAGTATAATGAGTGAATCCCGCGCGCGGGATTCTCATCCGGGAGGCAGACGCTGTGACGGTTCGGTTTATTTTCCTGCTGACGCTGGCGGCACTTGCGCTCGCGCTCATGCCGGCCGCGGCCGTTCCGGCGGCCGCCGGCGCCGCGCCGGACACCCCGACGGTGAACCGGCGCATCCTGCTCAACGAGATGACCGTCGCGGCCGTGCCGCTGCACCAGGACCGGTTCGTGGCGCACCTGCTGGTGGCCAACGGCTCGGTTTTCGATCCGCCCGGCAAGAGCGGCACCGCCGGCCTGACCGGCCAGTATCTGCTGAACGTGTTGCGCCGGCGCGCCGAACTCGACTGGGCGCCGCGCGACCCGGCGCAACTTCCCCTGGCCATCGACGTCGCCATCGACGCCGACGGCATGCGCTTCACCGTGGCCGGACCGCCGGACATGCTGGAGCCGGCGGTGCGCCTCCTGGCCGGCGCCGTGATCCAGCCCGATTTCGACGCGGAGATATTCAGCCAGGTGCGCGATGCGGTCCGGCTGGAGAACATCCGCATCGAGGACCAGCCGCAGGAAGTGGCCCGCCAGGAGTGGCAGCGCCTGGTGTTCGCCCCCTTCCCTTACGGCGCCCCGCCGCGCGGGACGCCGCAGTCCGTGGGCGGCATCGAACTGGACGACGTCATCCGCTTTTTCCGCCGCTGCGTGATCCCCAACCGCTCGCTGTTGCTGATCTCGTCGGACGCCGCGGCGCCCGAGCTGCGCCGCCTGGCCAGCCAATATTTCGGCCCCTGGATCAAGCGCGCGGCGCCGGATTACCAGTTCCAGCCCCCCCGGCCGGACGCGGCGGTCCGCACGCAGGCGGTGCGGCTGCCCGGCGCCGCGGCCGCCTGTGTCTTCCTCGGGGCCGAGAGCGTCCGCCGCCGGCATGAAGACGGCCTGGCCGGCGAGCTCCTCGCCCTGCTGCTGCAGCGGCGGCTGGCCCCCTGGCTGGCGGAGCATCCCGGCGTCGAAGCGTCGGCGGCCGCCGAGGCCCGAATGCTGCGCGGCGCGTTCCGCATCCGTCTCACCGGCGTTGGCGCCGCCATCGAGCCGGCGACGGGAGAAGTCCTGCGCCAGCTCCGGGAAATCGCCGCCGGCCGTTTTTCCGAAGAGGAGTTCCGGGAAGTCCGCCTCCGTTTGGCCGCCGAGCAGGACCGCCGCCTGGCCGATCCCGACACCCTGATGGACGAACTGCTCGCGGTGGAGTGGTACCGGCTGGGCACCCGTCACCTGGCCACGTTCGCCGAGCGGCTGGACCAGGTGATCAAGGAAGATCTGCAATACTACGCCGGCCACTACCTCGCCGCCGCGCAACTCAAGGCGGTCCTCGTGACGGACGGGGCGGTCCCGCCGGCCGCCTGGCCGGCCGCTCTCCAGCCGGTTGCCGCGCGGACCTGGGGCCAGGACCGATGACAGCGCCCGCCGCCGCCCCTCACGTGGACATCGACCTGCGCGTGCGCTATGCCGAAACGGACCGCATGGGCGTGGCCCACCACAGCGTGCACCTGGTCTGGTTCGAGATGGGCCGGACCGAATTCTGCCGCGCGGCGGGCTTCGCCTACGCCGACCTGGAGCGGCAGGAGCGCATCTACCTCGTGGTCGCCGAAGCGCGCTGCCGGTACAAGGCGCCGGTGACCTACGACGATCCCATCCGGATCCGCACCCGTCTTGATCCGGTGAGCGCGCGGCTGCTCCGTTTCCGTTACGAGATTTTCCACCTCGGTCAGAACCGCCTCATCGCCGAAGGCGAGACCACCCATGTGCCGGTCGACGGGGAGGGCCGCCGGACCACCGTGCCGGCGCCGTACGCAACGATGCTGGCCGCCTGGAGCCGGCCGGCCGACACGCGCTGAGGGAGAACCGCCATGCCCGCCGGCAGCGAGTCATTCACCTGGCGCCAGCTCAAGCGCAGTCCCATGTTCTGGCTCCTGGCCGGCGGCATGATGCTGTACTGCCTCGCCACCGCCCTCAGCTTCATGTCCGCCGACCTGTACGCCATCGGCAAGGGCGTCGCCGCCCTCTGCTTCGCCGCCGCGGGCGGATGGGCGCTGTACCGGCTGGGCCGCCGCCTCAAGGACCGGCTGTTCTACCGGGTGCGCAACCGGGTGATCTTTTTCTACCTGTTCGCCGGCTTCCTGCCGCTGGCGCTGGTCCTGCTCCTGGCCTTCCTGATCGTGCTGATCTTCGCGAGCAACCTGTCGCTGTTCGTGTTCCAGAGCGAGCTCCGGAGCATGAGCTTCCGCCTGCAGACGGTCAACGCCGCCATGGCGGAAATCCTCTATAACAACCCTGACCGGGTGGATGATCCCGAGTTTCTCCTGGAAAATTTTCGCACCGTGGTCGTCACCCGCGCCCCCGACCTGCCCGACATCTCCACCATGCTGTACCGCGTGGACGAGCGCGGCACCATGCAGCACATCCTGCTCGACAGTTCCCTCGACTACCGCTCCTTCAAGGACGAGTTCCTGCCCGATTGGCTGCAGGAATTGCCCTACTCCGGCACCATCATCAAGAACTTCAGCCTGTTCATCTACAGCCACAACCTGGTGCGGATCGAGGACCAGCAGTACTACCTCGATCTCTTCATCCCCTTCCGGGAGCCGCTGTTCAACCACCTGCTGGCCAACAGCAACCTGAGCGCCTTCGTCAGCATTTCGGAGACCGTCCAGATGAGCGGCGCGCAGGCGCAGATGATTTCGTACCAGGCCTTCAACGGTTTCCGGGGCCAGAAGCCGGCCATCGTCACGCCCGAGGAGTTGAAGGACCACCAGCGCGCCCGGAGCAAAACACACGACTGGTGGGATTACCCCATCAACTCGGCCAACACCTTTGACGTGACCGACTGGTTCACGTTCGACACATCGAGCTCGACGCAGCGGCGGATCTGGACCAACCTCCAGATACCGCTGACGACGATCATCCGCAACCTGGCCACGCGGACCGCCGTCAGCGAGGAGGTGGTCCAGTTGCTGCTCTTCCTGATCTACCTGTTCGTGGTGCTCCAGGTGGTATCGATCGTGGTGGGGCTGTTCATCATCCGGTCGGTCACCCTGTCGGTGCGGCAGCTGTCCCTCGGCACCGAGGAGATCAAGAAGGGAAACCTGAATTACCGCATCACGGTGAAGCGGTCCGACGAGCTCGGCGAGTTGTCGAACTCCTTCAACACCATGTCGGCGGGCATCGTCGCGCTCCTGCACGAGGTGGCCGACAAGCAGCGCATCAAGCGGGAGCTTGAGATCGCCCGCGAGGTCCAGCAGCAGTTCTTCCCGAAATTCACGCCCAGCATCTGCGGCATCCGGCTGCACGGGCGCTGCCTGCCGGCGCGGGAAGTCAGCGGCGACTTTTTCGATTACCTGCCGCTGTCGGACCGGCTGCTCGACGTCGTCGTGGGCGACATCAGCGGCAAGGGCATCTCGGCGGCCCTGCTCATGGCCAGCCTGCAGAGTGCCATCCGGGCCCAGCCGCCGCTGGAGCACCTGGCGGACGGCGAAAACGTGCGCCGGCTGGCCATGCTGCTGCAGGTGCTGAACCGCCACCTGTACAAGCTGACGACGCCCGAAAAGTTCGCGACGATGTGCTACCTGAGCTTTCTCGGCGACCAGGCGCGGCTCCAGTATTGCAACGCCGGCCACGAGTCGCCGCTGCTGGTGCGCGCCGACGGTTCCGTCACCCCGCTCACGGAGGGCGGCACGGTGCTGGGCGCGTTTCCCGAAACGCCGTTCGAGATCGGCGACGTCCGCCTGAATCCCGGGGACCTGGTGATCACCTATACCGACGGAGTGGTGGATTCGGTGAACCGGAACGGCGAGGAGTTCGGCGAGGAGCGGCTGGTGGATCTGCTGCTCGAGGAGCGCCGCCAGCCGCCCGAGCACATCGTGGACCGCCTCTTCGAAACGGTCCGCGCGTGGTCCGAGGGGAGCCCGCAGCACGACGACATCACCGTCGTCGTCGCCCGGCAACAGGATTGACCGGTGTCACCCGGCGCCCGCCGGATCCGCCTCACGCGTCTTCCAGGACGCTGGTCAGCATCTCCAGAAAGGCACGCACCGAGAACGGTTTCTGCAGAAAATGAATCTCTTCCCGGGCCAGCCCCTGCTCGGCGATCACCTCGGCCGGATACCCCGACATGTAGAGCACCCGGATGCCCGGCTGGATCTGGCGGAGCTGCTCGTATAGCTCGCGGCCGTTCATGCGCGGCATGATCACGTCGGTCAGCACCAGGTCGACGGGCGCGGACTCTTCCGCCATCAGCGCCAGGGCCTCGTCGGGCCCGGGGGCATCCAGGACGCGGTACCCGTGCGCCCGCAGGATGTCGCAGACCATCTTCCGGACCATCTCCTCGTCCTCCACCACCAGCAGCCGCGCGCTGCCGCAGCCGGCCGGCCTCACCTCCGCGAGGTGAGCCTCCCTCGACGGCGGGGCCTCGACGCGCGGAAACAGAATCCGGAATGTCGTCCCCTGGCCGGGTTGCGAGACCGCCTCGATGTGCCCGCCGTGCTGCTTGACGATGCCATAGGCGGTGGACAACCCCAGCCCGGTGCCCTTCCCCCGCTCTTTGGTGGTGAAAAACGGCTCGAACAGGTGGCTGAGGGTTTCGGCGTCCATGCCGCAGCCGGTGTCGATGACGCTGACCGCCACGTACGCGCCGGGCGGCAGCACGGCGGTCCCTTCGGCCAGGGTTGCGTTTTCCGTCTGGAAGATCAGCCGGCCGCCGCCGGGCATGGCGTCCCGGGCGTTGACCGCCAGGTTCATCACCACCTGCTGAAGCTGGTCCACGTCCCCCCGGATGTTTCCCAGGTCGGCGTTGAGACGGAGAACCAGTTCGATGTCCTCGCCGATGAGCCGGCGCAGCATCTTGTGGAGATCGGACAGGGTCCGGTTCAGGTTCAGCACGGCCATGTCCAGGACCTGCCGCCGGCTGAACGCCAGCAACTGCCGGGTCAGCCCGGCCGCCCGTTCGGCCGCTTCCCGGATGTTCTTCAGGTCGGCGAAGAGCGGGTCCTCGGGGTGCATGTCCAGCAGCGCCATCTCCGTGTAGCCGAGGATCGGCGACAGCAGGTTGTTGAAGTCGTGGGCCACGCCGCCGGCCATCCGGCCGATGATCTCCATCTTTTGCGCCTGCCGCAGCTGGTCCTCCAGCCGCGTGCGCTCCTCCTCGGAGTGCCGCAATTCGGTCACGTCCAGGGAGATGCCGCCGATGAGGGGCGCCTTGCCCACTCGCTGGATGACGAATTTCCGGGTTTCGAGATGACGGGAGCGGTCGTTCACGTCGGGGATGATCTCGGACGTGACCACGACGCCATCGGCCAGCACCCGGGCGTCGTCGGCGGCCATCCGGGCCAGGTAGGGCGATGTCGGTCCGTTGCTGCTGGCGGAATCCGGCTGGTTGTCCGCCCCGAACTGCAGCCGCAGGTAGTCGTTGACGTACAGCAGGTGGTTGTCGGTGTCCTTGATGAACACGGCGGCGGGAATCTGGCCCATGAACTGGCTGAACCGCTGCCTGGACTCGACGAGATCGGCCTCCGCCTCCCGCCGCTCGGTGATGTCCGACATGGTACCCACCATCCGCCAGGGCGCACCGTCGGGACCCCGCAGGGTGACCTTGCCGCGGTCCAGGATCCAGCGGTGCCGGCCGTTGGCGTGCTGCAGGCGGTATTCGGCGACATACTGGGGCTTTTCCCCGGACAACGTGAGATCCAGCTCCCGCTGGGCGCGAAGGAAGTCGTCCGGATGGACCCGCCGCTGCCAATCGTCGGGCGACTGGCTGTTCGCGTCGTCCGGCAGGCCCAGCATCTCCTCCCAACGGCGCGTGCGGAACATCCGGCCGGCGCGCAGGTCCCAGTCCCACACGGCATCGCCACTCCCTTCGAGCGCGAACTGCCAGCGCTCTTCGCTCTCCCGAAGCGCGGCCTCGGCCTGCTTGCGGGTCGTGATGTCCCGCACGATGGCGATCTGGGTGTCTGGCTCCTCGGCGCTGAGTCGGTTGAGACTGATCTCGGCATCGAACGGCGTGCCGTCGAGGCGGCAGTGCTGCCAATCGAAAAACAGTGCTTCGCCGGCGGCGGCGCGAGCGATGTAGCGGGACGCCGACTCGCTGGACAGGCTCCCGTCCGGTTGCCGCTCGGGGGAAAAGTCCCACGGCGTACGGCCAATGATGGCCTCGCGGGAGCACCCGTAAATCCGGAGCATGCTGGCATTGCATTCGGCGAACCGGCTGCCGCGCAGGAGCAGAATGCCGTCGGTGGCCGACTCGATAAGCGTGCGGTAGCGCGCCTCGCTGCGGCGCAGGCGCTCTTCCGCCGCATGTTGGATGAACGTGTAGCCGAAGGCCATCAGCAGGACGGGCACCAGCACTTCCAGGTAGTCTTCAAACGGTTCGAGGGTGCCGGTGATGCCCGACCATTCCAGAAAATTGCTGATGTACATGATCAGACTCACCAACAGGTAACCCAGCAGCATGATCCGGGTATCCGGCCGAAAGATCCGCCGCCAGGCCAGCCCGACGCATACCACCGCAACCAGCATGCCAAGGACGGAGAGGATGTCGGCGAAATTGACCGTCGTCATGCCGACCGCCCGTGGCGCAGCAGCAAGACGCACCAGACCGCCATCAAGACGGCGTTGGCGGCGTAACAGAGATGCTCCAACAGATTACACAGGTCGCCCCAGGCCACGGCCTCCAAGTTGGTGAGGAACCAGCCGGCGAGGATGGCCGTGAAAGCCAGGAACAGGATCGGCCAGTGCGGGATGCGCTTCAGCAGCCGCCGGTTGTTGATGACGAACAGCATCAGGCCGGTGCCCAGCAGCAGCACGATGACCTCGCTGCTCCGGATCATGTCCATCGATTCCTCCGCCAGGTGGTCCGGCTATGCGTCCGTTGATCGATCGGTCCCAATCCGCCGTGTGGGCGACGCGTGAACGACCGTTTTCGAAATGGTGGTTCAATGATAGCATGGGATTCCCGTCGGCTCAATCGCCGAACGACAACCTCCGGTCCCGGCCGCTCCAGCCGGCCCGAGATGCACCGTTTCCTCAGGACTGTGACGACTTGCGGAAGCAGTGGACGTCCAGAGCCGCCAGGTGGTAGTAATCCTCCACCTCGACGAACGACGCGAAGTCCCCGGGTGTCAGCCGGCGCTCTTCCCCCCAGAACACACCGCCCGGCCGCAGGAGCCGGACGATCTCGGCCACGAACGCCCGCCGGTCTTCCCCGTCGGCGAATTGCGGATTGTTCAGGGTCAGATGCGCCGAGACCACCAGCGCCGCGCACTCCGAGCGGAACGGTGCCGCCGCCGCATCCGCCAGCACCTTCCGCCCGGCGTACCGCAGGTCCAGCCGGACGAAGGCCGGAAAGCAGTCCACGGCCGCGATCCGGCAACCGGGGCCCGCCAGCAACTGCACCAGCCGCGAGCCCCGCCCCGCGCCGAGATCGAGGATCCAGCGCGGCTCCGGCGCCGCCAGCGCGGCCAGCAGGTCCCCGGCGGCGATCACCCGCTGGTACAGCTCCTCGAGCCGGGCCGCGGCGCCGAGGTCCACGGCCGCGGCGTCAGGCCCCGTCCACAGAATCTCGTAACTGCGGCGCACGCGGCGGAAGGCCTTTCGGCGCGATTCGTCGTGCATGATGCCGATTGTGCCAGATCCGTACCCGGGCGCAACCCCTTTTTCTTTCACCGCCCCCCTCGCCGGCGCCCGCGCGGTTTCGGCTTGATCAGCGACAGGGGATATGGTCTAATCCCGCGTTCGCACACTCAGTCAAGCGGCCATGAGAATTTTCCAATACCGGGACGTCGTTCCCCAAATTTTCAACCTGCTCGTCCGGAGACGGTTCCGTTTCCAGTTCGAACTGATTCCGTACGAAGCGACCGGGCTGTCGGGCCGCAAGATCGCCAACCTGTTTCTCGCCGGTCTCAACCAGTACCTCCTGCCCCGCCGCCCCCTGGGCCGGCCGGCCTTCGCCCAGGTGGAACCGGCCAACTTCTGCAACCTGAGTTGCCCCCTGTGCCTCACCACCTCGGTCACTCCGTCCCGGCGGGCCATGACGCTGTCCTTCAAAACGTTCCAAACCTTCATCGACGAGCTGGGCGGCTACCTGCTGCTGATCATTCTCTGGAACTGGGGCGAGCCGTTTCTGAATCCCGACCTGTGCCGGATGATCGCCTACGCCCGCGCGCGGGGCATCCTCACCCACTGCAGCACCAACGCGAACATGCGGCTCGATGACGCGCGGGCCCGCGAACTGGTCGAGTCCGGACTGGACACCCTCATCGTCGGGGTGGACGGCGCCAGCGAGGCGACTTATCAGAAATACCGCGAGGGCGGCACGCTGGCGGCGGCCACGGACACCATCCGGCTGATCCTGGACACCCGGAAACGACTGGGCACCGACCGGCCGCGGATCAACCTCCGTTTCGTGGTCATGCAGCACAACGAGCACGAGCTGCCCCAGGTCGAGGCCATGGCCCGTGAGCTGGGCGTCGATTTTCTCACCCTGAAAACCGTGGATATGCCCGCGGTCCACGGGCCGGAAGTGGATACCCGCTGGGCGCCCGGCGACGCCCGCTTCCAGCGGTACGAGTACGAGACCGGCACCCGGCGACGCCGCGCCCGCGCGTTCCGTTGCGTCCGTCCCTGGAAGCGCGTCACCCTGCAGGCCGGCGGCGAGATCGTTGCGTGCGAGTACGACTACCGGAACGACGCCGCCTTCGGGACCCTCTCCCCGGGCGGCTCCGTCATGGAGATCTGGAAGGGCGCGGCCGCCGCCCGCTTCCGCGGCGCGTTCCACCACGGCGACAACGAGTCGTCGTTCTGCCGGGACTGCACGCTGCGCGACCGCGTGGCCGAGGACTGCACGGTCGCCCGGATCTTCTGAGCCGGCGGCGGCCACCGGCGGGGAGTTGGGTCCATGCGACATCGATTGGTGATGGCGCTGCTGCTCACGACCATCTGTTCGGCCGGCTTCTCCGCGCGGGGCGCCAGCCAGAAGGTGGTGGTGGCGGAGAAATTCACCGCCACCTGGTGCCAGTACTGTCCGGGCGCCGCCCGCGGTTTCGCCCAGCTCGACGCCGAGCACGGAGCCACCCTGGTGATGATCGCCTACCACCAGTCGGACGATCCCTTCACGCTGCCCGAATTCTCAAGCCGTCGCACCTATTACGGCGTCGGCGGGTATCCCACCGCCATCTTCGACGGCGTGCTCCGCCAGTCGGGCGGATCGTACGATGGGACCATGTACCCGTCCTACCTGCCCCTCTACAACCAGCGCGCCGCCCTCGCCAGCCCGGTGGACATCACCCTCGACATGGTGACGCTCAATTCCGTCGAAATCACCGTGCAAAACCACTCGGCGAACACGGTCTCCGGCACGCTGCAGGTCGTCCTGGTGGAGCGGCACATCCCGTATGCCTGGCAGAACATGACCGAGCTGGACTTCGTCGCCCGCGACATGCTGCCCGGCGCCAGCGGAGAAAACGTGACCATCGGTCCCGGCCAGAGCCTGACCACGAGCCGCTCGTTCACGCTCCACCCCGCCTGGGTGCGCCGCAACTGCCGCCTGGTCGCCTTCATCCAGTCCGCCAACCGGGAGATCGTGCAGGGCGCCGAACGGGTCTTGCCCGAGGCCTTGCCGACACTGAGCCTGCTCTCGCCCAACGGCGGCGAGATCTTCAACGTGGGTGACGCCGTGGCAATCCAGTGGACCTGGACCCTCCAGGTGAGTGATGTCCGGATCGATTACTCCCGCGACGGCGGACAGAGCTGGGAACCTGTGGCCGCCGCCGCCTCCAACACCGGCATCTACCTGTGGCAGATTCCGGAAGGCCCCGTGACGGAGGGACGCATTCGGGTCCAGGAAACCGATGGCCGTCCCGTCGATTCGAGCGACCGCTCGTTCGCGGTCCTCAACTTCGGCGAACTGACCGGTGACGGACACCAGGACGCCGACGATCTCCTCGTCCTGGCCCACTGCCTGGCCGGTAACCTGCCGGCGCCGCTCGCCGCCGACCTGGACGGCAACGGCGCGTGGGATATCCTGGATCTGCTGTGGCTGCGATATCTCGTGATCCGTTGAGACCGCCCGCGCGGCCACGGCAACGTTGAAACGGCACGCGCCGCCGACGTTCAGAACCGGACGTATTTCTCCTGCCGGGCCTGGCACAACGGACACTGGTCCGGCGGCTCCGCCCCCTCCACCGTGTGGCCGCACACCTCGCAGACCCAGACCGGACCGATCTCGGCGTCACTGCCCGCCTCCACCGCCTGCTTCGCGCGGCTGTAAAGCTGGTGGTGGACGACCTCCGCTTCCATGGCGCGGTGAAACGCGGTCTTCGCCGATTTCTCCGCCTGGGCGTCGGCGGCGGCGATGTACGCCGGATACATCTCCTCCACCTCGAACGCCTCGCCGGCCATGGCGGCGCCCAGATTGTCGGCGGTGCCGCCGATCCCCTTGAGCACGCGCAGGTGGGCCGTGGCGTGCACCTGTTCGGCGAAAGAGGCCGCCGCGAACAGCCGGGCCACGTTGGGCTTGCCTTCCGACTGCGCTTTCTGGGAAAACGCCAGATACTTCAGGTGGGCCTGGCTCTCGCCGGCGAAGGCGGCCTTGAGGTTTTCTTCGGTCATTTTCTTCATGCATGCCTCCAATAGTGAGTGCGACGATCAAAAAAAATGAGTATACGGGAGCCGATGACGCCGGTCAATGGGACCGGCGCCGGACGCCGGCCGCGCGGCGGGCGGCAATCGGCACCCGCGCGGTTCACCGGTCAGCGACTGTCGGGGAGAGCCGGGCGGACGCCCGGTCAGATTGGGTCTTTATCGGCCGCCAGCGCCGCGTACTGCTTCCGCAGGTCGTTGTAGCGGCCGATGACCTCCTTTTCGTGACGAACCTCGTCCGCGTACAGGCCTTCGATGGCCTGGCGGACCATGGGATCCTCGCAGAGCGCCAGCGCCTCCTGATACATTTTCTGGGCCTTGCGCTCGTCCTCCACCGCCGCCTTGAAAATCCGGTACAGCTTGAAGGTGTTCTCCGGCACCTCGTGCATCAACGCACCCCCTGGAATTGATCCCGCTCGCCGGGCTGATGCCTGAAACTGATACTGGCTTCCGGATCGCCCGTCGCATTCGTCTGCTTGCAAGTTCATCATAGCACACGCGGCCGCGCAACCGAAACCCAGCCCATCGCGGCCAAGTTCCACCGGACCACAACGCTGGTGACAAATTGCATCACCCGGTGATGGATTTTGTGACTTTTTAATGACATCAACCCGATCGCCGGGATCCGTCCGCCCCTGTTCCACACGCCGAAATTTCCATCAATATCCTTTGAATCAACAGATTATAAATGCTACTCGTTGCTGGGCGGATCCCACAAGAATCCGCAACAATAACGTGACAATTTGGCATTAACATTGCTATAAAATTTTCTCACCCAAATTCACATGGAGTGGATGCACATGTTGACACGTTTCCTTTGGATATGCCTGTTGGTCGGATGTCTGGCGGCCTCGTGCCCGGGACAGGGCATGGTGATCGGCCACCGGAATACCGACCTGGCGCAGATTCCGGACGCATGGATCGACCTGGCCAGGTCGAACCTCCACATCGCCTATCAGCACACCTCGCACGGCAGCCAGTTGATCACCGGAATGAGCAGTTTGCGCGCTTACCCTCCCTTCGCGACCAAATACAACTGGGACGATTCGGGCGCCACGCCGGGCGCCCTGGACTTGGATGATTACGGTATCCCGGGTTGCGCCGACCTCAGCCAGGGGGATTGGGTGGACGCGAACGGCGACACCCCCTGGGTCGTGGCCACCCGGACGCTGCTGGACAACCCGTCCAACAGTCACATCAACGTGGTGATCTGGTCCTGGTGCAGCATCAACGGGCACAACGCGCCCCGCTACGTCACCAACATGGAGAAGCTGGTCAGCGAGTACCCGGGTGTCACCTTCGTATTCATGACCGGGCACGCGGAAGGCGAAGGGGAATATGCCTACCAGAACCCGGAGACAGGCAACGGCAACGTCAGTTTCAACAACCAGTACATCCGCCAGCACTGCCAGAATCACGGCCGGGTGCTGTTCGACTTCGCCGACATCGAGGCGTATGACCCGGACGGGAATTATTACTGGGATCTGGAAATGTACGACAACCTGGATTACAGCGGCGGCAACTGGGCCGCCCAGTGGATCGCCGCGAATCCGGCGTCCGAACTGGCGCTGCTGACCACCGGGAACGGCGTTCCCGGCTACAGCGGGTGCAGCGGCTGCGCCCATTCGGACAATCCCGCCGCGGCCAATCTCAACTGCGTTCTCAAGGGCCGGGCGGCCTGGTGGCTCTTCGCCCGGCTGGCCGGCTGGGACGGCGACGAGTGCCTGCCCGCCCCGTCCGGACTCCAGGCCACGCCCGACCAGTTCCATCACCGGGTGCATTTGACCTGGACCGACAACTCCAGCGACCCGGAGGAAACCGGCTTCCGGATCCAGCGCTCATACGACGGCGGCGCCTGGGACAACAACTACGCCGAAGTGGGCACCGACGTCACCGTCTACACGGACGATAACCACGGGAGCGGGCCATTGCCGGACGGCACGTACGCGTACCGGGTGACGGCCTATACTGCCGAGTGCGTCTCCGCCCCGTCCCCGGTCGACACCGCGGTGCTCGCGACGATGCCGCCGCCAGCCCCGAGCGGCCTGGGCGCAACGCTCAGCGGCACCCACGTGATCCTCAACTGGACCGACAACTCCACCATCGAGGATCACTTTGTGGTGGAGCGGGCCATCGACGAGGGCGCGTTTGAAATCCTCGTCGACAACTTGCCGGCCGACACCGTCGCCTACCAGGACGTCGGCCCGGCGGTGTTGCACACCTACCACTACCGGGTGAAAGCCCGGAACGGTTTCGGCGATTCGGCCTACAGCAACGAGGCCGCCGTCTACGTGCCCAACGAAAGCCACACCATCCGGCTGGAGGACACCACCGAGGTTGAGGACGCCTTCCTGGACCCGACCCAACCGAACACGAACTTCGGCAACACGGCCTACACCCGCTTGTACCATTTCATCATCCGGTTCGCGCTGCCGGCCGAGCTGCAGGGCAAGCAGATCATAGCCGCGGCGGTCGGTTTCTATGGCTGGGGGCAAAGCAACTGGCAGCCGGGCCAATACATGGATCTGTACCGGGTCACCCGCGATTGGTCGGAGTCTCAAGCCACCTGGAACTACGCCCGGTCCGGGCAGAGCTGGGCCCAGCCCGGCGGCGACTACGGCGAGTGGCTGGGCCAGTCGGAGATCACCCAGGGCTGCGACCACTGCTTCTACCCGTCTGTTGACGTGACCGCGCAGGTCCAGCGATGGGTGGATGGCGTCGAGGACAACTTCGGCTTCCTGCTGGTCAACGACTCGGTCACCATCACCCAGCTCAAGGCCAGCGAATACAGCGCGGGCAGCCGTTCGTTTCTGGAAATCACCTACTCCGACTGGACGACGGAATTTCCGGGCGACGCGAATCTCGACGGGACCGTGAGCATTCTGGACGCCCTGGCGTGCCTGTGCCACTTCACCGGACAGGCCTACCTGACCAGCCAGGGATGCGTGAATATGGACCTGGACGACGATCTAGCCGTGACGGCGCAGGACTTGATGATCCTCTGCGGCTGCCTCAGCGGCGACCTGACGCTCTGAAACCGGCTGCGGCCGTCGATGATCGGATCGGCCGTCTCCCTCCAGGCGGGACGATTGAATTGAGGGACTGCCGCAAACGGTCCAGGCGACGATTGGTTGATGCGGCAGTGAGCGGGCATTACTCAGTTACTCCCGATATTCTGCCATTTTTTGGCAGGATGTTGGCACCGTGATCGGCCGGGTCACCCATCCCACCATCGACCGGCACTGTCCGCGTATTCACGACGAAAGTAGCCAGGCGCTGCCCCGCATTGCGCGGGGCTGCGCCTGGCCATTCTCGTGGCGATCCGAACAGCGTGCCGACTCACACCCAAGGGTGTACCGAGTGGGAGTTCACGATGTTCAGCGATGGGTTCCGGCGCCGCCGGCTTAGAGATCGTCACCCGGCGGGCAGCCACGGCATGCCCGCCCCATGGCCGCCACGCGTTCGGGAGCGCCGATCACGTACAAAACGTCCCCTTCCTGCAGCCGCAAATCGGCCGCGGCGGCATCGAGGGTCTCGGCGCCGCGCTGGACGGACGCCACGGTCACGCCAAACCGGTTGCGCAACCGTCCCTCCGCCAGGGTCCGGCCCACCAGGTCGGACTCGGCGTCCAACCGCACGGCGGCGATGTTGATATCGGCGAGCGCGGGCGGCGCCGCCGTTCCCGCCGAGAGGCTGCGGAACATCGCGTAACCGGACGCGCGGATCGCCGCCACGTGTTCCTCGATGGCGTCGCGCGGAACGAGGTAATGGGCCAGCACCCGGGTGAAGATCTCCACCGAGGTCTCGAACTCCTCCGGAATGATCTCGCTCACGCCCAGAGCGGCCAACGCCGGGACTTCCTGGAGATAGCGCGTCCGGACGATCAGGTGAACGGCGGGCTGCAACCGCCGGACCGCCGCGGCCACCGCCCGGGTGGCCGCCGGATCGTTGATGGCCACCACCACCACCCGCGCCGCCTGAACCTGGGCATGCTCCAGGACCAGCTCCTGGCTGGCGTCGCCGAAAATGATGGGTTCCCCGGCGGCCTGTTCCCGGCGCACCGTGTCCGGATTGAGTTCCGTCACGATGTAGGGGATCCCCGCCCGCTTCGCCGCCGCGGCGACGTTGTGTCCGTTGATGCCGAAGCCGACGATGACGAGGTGGTCCCGCAACGGATCGGACGAGGTGGGGTGACCCGACCCCCGGCCGCGCCGGGCGCGCTCCGGCAGCGGTAACCGGTCCAGCAGGACGGCGACGCGTCCCGACGCGGCCAGCGTCAGGGGCGTGGCGGCCATACTGGCCACGGCAGTGGCCAGAAACAGCGGGAACACCCAGTCCGCCAGGAGCCCGTTTGACTGCCCGACCCGCGCCAGGATAAACGAGAACTCGCCGACCTGGGCCAGGGCCAGGCCGGACAGCACCGCCACCCGCAGCGTGCCGCCCGACAGCCAGGCCGCGACGCCCGCCAGCGCGCCCTTGAGCAGGATGACCAGCGTCACCGCCAACGCCACCTGAACCGGATGCCGGATGAGAAAGCCGGTGTCCAGCAGCATCCCCACCGAGACAAAAAAGAAGCTGGTGAAAATGTCGCGCAGCGGAATGATGTTTCCGAGCGCCTGAAGCCCGTACTCCGATTCAGAAATGATGAGTCCGGCCAGGAACGCTCCCAGGGCCAGCGACAAGCCCGCCGCTGCCGTGAGGCAGGCGACGCCGAGGCAGATGGCGATGACCGCCAGGAGAAACACCTCGCGGCTCCGGGTGCGCGCCACCAGGTGGAGCAGCCGGGGCACCAGCCACCGGGCCGCCAGCGCGGCGGCGACAACGATCCCGGTCCCCTTGGCCAGCATCAGCGCGATGGCGCCGCCGCTGCCGGTCCCGCCGGTGGCCAGAAGCGGCGTCACCAGCATCATGGGAACGGCGATGACGTCCTGAAAAATCAGGATGCCGAGGATCACCCGGCCCTGGGGGGTGTCCATCTCGGCCCGTTCCTGGAGGAGTTTCAGCACCACGGCCGTGGAACTCAGCGACACCAACCAGCCAATGAACACCGCCGTGCCCCACGGTTGCCCCAGGCCGACGCTCAAAGCGGCGACCGCGGCGGCGGTCAACCCCACCTGGAGCGCGCCGCCGACCAGGACATAGCGGCGGATGGCCAGCAACTGGGTCAGGGAAAACTCGACCCCGATGGTGAACAGCAGCAGGATGATGCCCAGTTCGGCGATGTGGTCCACCTCGGCGGTGGTGGGCACCAGGGCCAGGCCGCTGGGGCCGGCCAGCACGCCGGTCAGAAGAAAACCAACCACTGCCGGTATGCGCAGGCGGTGGCAGATAACCGCCACGGCGATTGCCAGTCCCAGGACGATCAGACCATCGGCCAACACGCTCATCCACCGAACTCCGAAGCGGGCAGCTCCAACCTGCCCGCAGAATGTCCCCTCAGCATATATTCAAAACAGTGATCCGTCAGCACGAATTTCGTGCGGGCCCGCAGATCCGATCCCGGGACCGCCGCCGGGCCCGGAAGCGCTGCAGGCGGGAGTAAACGCGTCTGTCCAGGGCATCCAGTTGAAGCCTCTGCAGCCAAAGGCGCATCCGGGCGGTCCGGGCGGCGGGTGGTCGCAGGGGGACGTAGACGTGATGGTTCATGGGGCACAGGTGACATCGCGGATGCAGTTCCTGCCGGTATTGCCGCCACCGCTCCCCGCCCCAGATCTCCTGAAAAGACGCCGCCAGCACGTTGCCCATCACCGGCTCATGGGCATATTCCACGATGTTGCACGGATGGACGTCGCCGTTGGCCAGCACGATGGTCAACCGGCTCGGAATTCCGCACGGCGGCCGGCCGGGGCGGTAGATTCCGGCCGCCCACTGTTCCGCGGGGAGAATCTCCTCATGGAACAGCCGGCTGAGGCGCCGTCGCGCCACCCGGCGCACCAGGGGGTGAAGATCGTCGCAAACGGCCAAGGCCCGGGGCAGCACCACCTCCCGAAAGTGCCTGACCGCCGCCGCCGTCAACAGGTGCCGCTGCTCGAAATCCCCCTCCAGATAGGACAGGAGCACTCCGCCCGAACCGAGCCGAAGATGGAGGTGAAACAGATCGGCAAAGTCATCCAGGTTCTCGCGGCAGAGGATGGTCTGGGTGATCACCTCGAAACCGGAGTTCTCGTCGCGCAACTCCGCCAGGAACCCGATGGCCGCGGTCGCCCGGGCCCACAACCCTCGCACGCCCCGCATGGCGTCATGGATCTCGGGCGTTGAGCCGTAGAGCGAGATGTCGGCGATGTCCAGGCCGGCCTGAATAAGCGTTTGGGCGAACGGACGGCCGGACAGGCTGCCATTGGAGTTGAGCCGCACTTGCCAGCCGTACCCACGGCCGATCCGGATCAGTTCCACCAGGTGCGGGAACAGGGTAGGTTCGCCGCCGCTGATAGTCAGTTCCCAGACGCCCAGTTCCCGGGCCTCGGCCAGCACGCGCCGCCAGTCCGCCAGGGTCAGTTCCCGCTCCCGCCGGGCCTGCCGGTGCAGTTCCCGCCGGCTCGCGCAGGTGGGGCATCTCGCCGTGCACGCCAGCGTCGGCTTGATGACCAGGTGTTCGAGCCTAGGGCTTGCCATCGCCATTGCCTCTGGGACGCCAAAGCGGCCGGAGCCAGCGGGCGAACCGGTGCACCCGCGCGTTGTTCACGGCCTGGCAGCAATAATCGCAGCAGAAGGTGTCCTGCATGGATGCGATGCCGCCCGGAGCCATGGCCAGGCGGCGAAACTCCCGGTAGGCCGGCCCGTTCCAGATCTCGGAGAACGTCTGCCGCCGCAGGTCGCCCATGGGCTTCGTGCCCCGCTGGCACACCATGACCTGACCGTCGGTATTGACGTAAGCGTAGTACCAGGGGGCGTAACACGGCATCGTTTCCCAGCAGCGGGCGCCCTGCTGGAGGCGGAACCGCACGGCCGGGATGTTGTGAGGGATGCTCAGATCATCCAGCCGGCGGCGGAGACCGGCCAGTTCCGCGTCGAGACGGGAGACCTCCTCCTCGGACAAGCTGAGCCTCGCGATCTCCGCCTGCCGGAGATCCACCACCACGGAAAACCCCAACCGTTCCACCAGCCCTTCCCGAACCCAGCGGATCGCCTCGTCCAGCCGGCCGAGATCCTCCCGGAGGATGGGGTGGGTCAGCTCCACCGCCGGGCGCTGGGCGGACCTCGCGGCTCTGATCCTGACCAGCCGCCGGAGCCCGTTGATGACCTGTTCGCTCCGGGCTTCCCCGCTCTCCGGCGGCTCGGGATTGCCGCCCTCGTCGCCCGGTGTAGCGAACGCACCGCCCAGATCGTGCAGAAGGCTCACCCGCAGCACGTCCAGTCCCGACGACACGAGGCGTTCGCAGCGCTCTTCCTGCAGCAGCGTCCCGTTCGAATACAGGATCAGCTCAAATCCCCGGTGCTTGGCGGCGGCGATCATCTCGAAAATTCGCGGATGAAGCAGCGGCTCGCCGGCGCCCACGAACAGCATGGTCCGGGTGCCCATGGCGGCCAGCGACTCGCAGAGCGAATCGAACAGTTCGAGGCAAAAATCCTTGCTCGCCGACGGATCGAGCAGGGTCTGCTCCAGTTCCGACGAGTGCCACCGGCACATCGGGCAGCGCAGGTTGCAGCGGTGGGTGACGTCGATGTTCACGTAGTTCGGTCCCGCCCAGGCCCGATCGCCCCGAATCAATCCCCGAAATAGCTTGAGCTTGTCCCCGATATCTCTCATCGCTTGCCTTTAATGAACTGTTTCCGGTTCAAGTATCCACCGATTCACCGTCTTCGCCCGATCGCCGCCAGCCGCCGGCACTGCGCCTCGCCCCGGCCGTAGAGGCACCGCTTCAAATAGTGTCGGAAAAACAAGCTGTTCAAGCCCGGATGCGCCACAACGAAATAGCGGCCCGCGCCGCCCAGCAGCCGGGCCCACACCCGGAGCGCCGACGAGAGGTGGTCGAAGGGCGTGATCCGGACGTCGGCCAGCACGCCGCCGAGGAGCTGTTCAAGGGACGCGGCGTCGAAGTGCTGATAGTGCTCCGGCGTCACGGGCTCGTTCCGGTGGGGCGTGGTCAGGACCACCCAGCCGCCGGGCCGCGCGGCGGCGGCCGCGGCCCGGAGGAACACCTCCAGCGACGGCGGCAGCACATGCTCGATCACCTCGAGGAGCGTCACCACGTCGAACGCGCCGGGCTCCGGGTCCTCCAGGATGTCCCGGACGGCGAATTCCAGCTCCGGGTTCAACCCCCGCGCCAGCGCCACGGCCCTGGCGGAGATGTCGATCCCCATCAGCCGCCGGTCGTCGTACCGAGCCGCCGCCTCGCGGAGGAACCGGCCATCGCCGCAACCCACGTCGAGCAGGGAATCGAACTCGAGGCCGTCCAGCAGGTCGAACACCACCTGCAGCCGGCCGAGATAGCGGTAGCCCCACGACCAGTGGCGGAGCTGCGAGAACCGCCCCTCCCGCATCTCGGGGATGTAGTGATAGGGGAACTCGTACCGGTCTTCCTGGGATTGACGTTGCGGATCCATCAGCTGTTTTAGTATCACACCCGCCCCGGTATTTCCAGCCATTCGTCCGCCGTCGGATGTTCGGAACACGGCGAAGAGCGGAGGAAGGCCGTCGCCCCCCGAGTTGTCCGGGCGCACCGCCAGGCCCCGGAGGCGCCCGCCCAGGATCTATGGATGGGCCTCGGGATTGAGGAGCGTGCTCTCGATGGAACAGGATGTGGAGTCGCGGTCACGGTACGGACAGTTCCGGCAAAAACTCTGCTCGTCCATCCGGTCGCGGATCCGCTCCCGGACGGCGGCGGCGGTCCGGCTTCGCCAGACCTGGCCGAAGGTGACCCCTTCGCCCAGCCGGCCCATGGGCAACTGGGCGTTGTAGTCCTCCTCGCAACCCACCACCGTCCCGTCGGCTAGCACGCAGGGGAACCAGAACGGTTGCTGGCAGATAAATCCGGATCGCCGCCGCCTCTGTCCCGCTTCGTACGCGTAGGCGCGCAGCCGGTCTTCCGGCGGAATGAACTGCCGGTGGCGCTCCTCGGGCGTGTCGAAGATGGAAAGGGTCCGGACGGAAAACAGGTCGGCGCCGTGTCGCCGGGCGAAATCGAGGGCGTCGGGCAGCTCGTGGCGGTTGTGCTCCATCACGATCATGCGCAGGTGCAGGATGGGAAACCGCTGGCGACGGATCCGTTTCAGCTCCGTAAGGCGGCCGAGCCCCGCCAGAACGTTGTCCAGATCAACGCCGACCCGGTACCGGGCGTTGGTCTCCCGGGTGAGTCCGTCCAGGGCCACAATCAGGTAGGTGGGCGGATGGGCCAGCAGGGCGTCGGTCACCGTCTCGTCGGCCAGCCGTTCTCCGTTGGTGGCCAGGAACGAGATCAGGTTGTGCCGCCGGGTCAGTTGCAGGATCTCGGCCAGCCGGGGATTGAGCAGCGGCTCGCCCCACGCCCACATGGAGACGGTGATCAGGTACCGGCCCACCTCGTCGAGCAACCGCCCGTACAGCTCTGGGGACATGGCCTGGGCGGCGCGTTCCAGCGTCCCGGCCCCGATGGGGCAGACCGGACAGCGGGCGTTGCAGAAACTCGCCAGCTCCACGTGCATGTGCAGCGGGTAACTCCAGGGCTGCAAACGCCGGTACAGCAGGTTCCCGCCCGCCCGGACCAGGTTCCAGCGCTTGGCCGCGGACAGATGCCGGAGTTCCATGTCCACCCGGTCGTAATCGAACCGGTACCGGCCGCGGACCAGGATGTCCCAGAGCAAGCCGGGGGTCCGCCACAAACTCTGTTCCTGTTCGAATCTTCGCATTCTACCCGCCGGATGGCTCGGTGGTCATGGGATAGCCCCATTGCTCGAAACAGTCGGCGCACTCCGTGTTGATCCGGTCGCGCAACCGGTCGGGGATCGGGGGATGCCGCGTGGTTTGATAATCCCGCAGGGTCGCCAGGTAATCCCGGTACGTCTCCCGCACGCCGCCGAAGTCGGGCAGGGACAACTCGTCGTACACCCTTTCCAGATGGTTCAACGGGTCACGGATGAAATCCTCGTAGCGGATCTCCGCCAGGTGGCCCGGCGGGATCAGATCCCGGTCGCGGAGGTAGTTCCGGGTGAGCCGACGGTAGCGGGCGACGACCATCGACTCCAGGTCCTGATCGGTGAAAGGCTCGCGGTCATTCCGCAAGGGGGCAAGGTTCCGGACCATCCCGTAGGTGCGGATCGTGGACTGGACCACCGGGTACGGGTGGCGGCAGATGTGAACGTAACGCGCCGACGGGAACAGCCGCGTGAGGATGCGCAACCGGCCCATGTCGAACGGCGACTTGACGACGAGCGGGCGCCGGTGGTGCCAGGAGAGTTTCCGGTAGAAATGGAGCAAGGCCTCTTCCCATTGCCGGAGTTCCGCCTCGCCGGCCTCTTCGAAGGTGGCATAACGTCCATAATGCCCCTCCCGGCCATGAAAATACCAGGCCATGTCGACGGCCCGCACCGACAGGAGGGCGGTGGCGCGTTCCGTTTCGTCGGGCGTGTCCATGGTAAGTGAGACATTGTCCTGCATGCGTTTTCCGGACAGCAGCGGCGCCAGCAAACGGGACAGAATCCGCTCCGTCAGCAGGAACGTCGAGGGATTGTACACGTTAAAGAAATTGGGGTAGGCGAATCGCCCGTCGTGGGCCAGAATCTGGTGGAGCATGGTGGTGCCGCTGCGCGGGGCGCCCAGGATCAAAAGCAGCGGCTGGATCGGCGCTCGGTCGATCGATCGCTGGTACAGTACCCGCTCGGCGACTGCCGCGGTCGAGTTGAACAGGCTGACGCCGGTGATCACCGCCGCCCGGGGCCAGTATCGCGCATCGACGGAGAAACGGTTTTCTCCGAGCAGACGCAGCCACTTGCCGAAGGTGATCCCCCGCAGCAGGCCGGTGTTGAGTCGCCAACGCAGAATCCATTCGCCCAGGTGCATGGTGTTTGAATGCTGACCCGATTGAAAATAGTCCGACTGGTGCTCTTTCACCAATCCGAATCCGGCCGCTGATTGTACCACTTCGACCAGTCGTCCGCTCACGAATAATGAGTCGGCCGGCTCGGCGGCCACTGTTCCGTCCGGCCCCGGCAGGAGGTATAATGCCCTTCCGTGATGCGCCGGGCCATCCGGGCGCAGACTGATACCGGCGGCCAAAGAAACGGCTTGAACGAACCATTCATCACCGTGGTGCTGTGCACGTATGACCGTCCCCGCCGGCTGGCGGAATTCCTGGCTGGCATGGCCGGCCAGACCATGGACCGTTCCCGGTTCGAGCTGGTGGTGGTGGATGATGGCAGTTCCCCGCCGGTCGCTCCGGTGGTCGAGCCGTTCCTGAGCCGGCTGCCCATCCGACTCTTCCGGCAGGCCAACGCGGGCGTGGCCCGATCGCGCAACGCGGGAGCCGGCCAGGCCCGGGGACGCTTCCTCGCCTTCACCGACGACGACAACCAACTGCCGCCCGACTGGCTGGAGCGGCTGGCCGCGCGCTGCCGCCGCGATCCGGACGCCCTGATCGGCGGACACACCGTCAATGCGAATGACAACGATCTCTACGCCCGGGCCAGCATGATGATCCTGGACGTGGCCTACCGGTGGCACAACACCGATCCGTTCGCCCCCCGGTTTTTCCACGGCGGCAACATGACCGTAAGCCGTCAAGGATTTCTGGAACTGGGGGGCTTCGATCCCCGTTACGGCAAGGCCGGCGCCGAAGATCGCGGCTTCTGCGCCAGTTGGGCCGCCGCGGAACGCCCGTTGGTCTATGCGCCGGAGGTGACCGTCGTCCACGCCCATTATCATCTCAATCTGCGCGCGTTTTGGATCCAGCACCGGGGCTATGGCCGCGGCGCCCGGATCTACCACCAGCTGCACACCGGCCGCTCGGCGCCGGTGCCGCTGCGCCGGCAGCTGGCCTTCTACGGGATGCTGCTGGCCGCCCCCTTCCGCCACGGCCAGCGGTTGGGGTGGCGCGCGCTGCCCGTCCTGGCGCTCCTGGTGATCTCGCGCCTCGCCAATTGCGCGGGTTTCTTCGCCGAAGCGCGGCGCGACTCGGACCTCCGCCCCGTCCCGCGGCCATCCGGCTCGCCTGATCAGTCGAATCCCGCAGGAGAGCGATGAACCTGATTGAGCGATTCCGGCTGTTCTTCGGCCTCCTGAGCGGCGGGCGGGCCTTCATCGGTCCGCCCTACATCCACCTGGATGTCACCCGGCGTTGCAACCTGCACTGCCCGGGTTGCCGGTTCCACTCGCCCGACGGGGCCGGCTCCTGCTATCCCGGGGATCTCGCCGTCCGGGATATCTCCCTGGGGCTGGTGCGACAGGTGGCCGGAGAGGCCCGCCGGCTGGCCATCCGGGAGGTGATCCTGGCCGGCGACGGGGAACCGCTGCTGCATCCCCAGCTGCCCGAAATCGTCACCATCCTCAAAGCGGCCGGCTGCGCCATCCGGCTGTACACCAACGGGACCTGCCTGGCGGAGGCGGACGATGCGGTCCTGTTCGAGCCCGGCGTCGACGATCTGATCGTCTCGCTCTGGGCCAGCAGCCCGGACGAATACGCGCGTTGCTATCCGTCCAACCCCCGCGTCTTCGAGCAGGTGACCGCCGGCGTCCAGGCGGTGGCCGCCCGCAGGACGGCCCGCGGGGCCCGCACGCCGCGCCTCACCCTCTGCGGCCCCGTCACGCGGGACAACTTCCGCAACCTGGGGGAGCGGGTGCAACTGGCCCGCCGGCTGGGTGCCGACGCCGTGGAATTCACCGCCTACCGCCAGACAAGGCAAGAGCACGCCGTCCACGCGCTGGATCCCGAAGACATCCACGCCCTCGACAAGGAGTTGGACGGGATCCGCCGGCTGGCCGACCGGCTGGGCGTCGGCCACAACATCCCCGACCTGCGGCGGCAGCACCGGCTCGGCCGGACCGACTGGAAGCTGCGCCCCTGCTACATCGGCTGGCTGCACCTCAACGTCCACGTCGACGGCACCGTGACCGCCTGCGGCTGGTGCCCGGCGCCCGTGGGACACCTGGGCGCCGAAGGACTGGCCGCCATCTGGAACGGTCCGGCCCTGCGCGCGTTCCGTCGGTCGGCCCTGACACCGGGCGGATGGACGCGGTTATCGCCCCACTGCATGTGCGACTGGTGCTGTTTCACGAAGGACATCCACCGGGTGCACCGCGTCATCCGCTGGTTCCTGCCGCTGGCCCGACGTCGAACGGCCGCGCCGGCGAAATCCGCCGATCAATCTTCGTTTGCGGAGGTCGACCGCTCATGACGCTGTCCGCTCCGGCCATATCGGTGATTCTGGTCCCCGGCCCCAGGGTCGAGGAGGCGCAGCGCGTCCTTGACGCCCTGGCGGCGCAGAGCGCCGCCGACCGTCTGGAACTCGTCCTCGTGGAGGTCGTCCCTGCAGCCGCATCGCTTTCGCTCCCGGCCGTCGGCGGGATCATCCGTCTCCAGTCGGCCGAAACCCGGTCGTGGGGCCACGCCCGCGCCATGGGCGTGCGGGCGGCACAGGCGCCCATCGTGGCGTTTCTCGAGGATCACTGCTACCCGGCGCCCCGCTGGGCGGAGGCGTTGATCGAGGCTCACCGAAATCCTTGGGACGCGGCGGGCTACGCCTTCACCTGCGCCAATCCGGACAACTGGTTCACCCGGTCCACCTTCCTCTACGAGTACGGTGCCTGGGCCGTTCCCCAGGCTGAAGGTCCGCGGCCGGCTCTGGCAAGCAATAACATCTCCTACCAGCGGGCTTTTCTGCTGGCACTCGGTGACGAATTGGACGACCTGCTGGAGGTGGACTTCATCCTGCACGAACGGTGCCGGGCCGGCGGCGGGATCACCATGGGCCTGGCTGGCGGCGCCCAGGTCGCCCACGAGAGCTTCCGCTCGGCGGCCAATCTTCTGCGGGGGGTGTACCGGTACGCGCGCCACCTGGCGGCGTTCCGCGCCCGGCTCCTGGGCTGGAGCCGCTCCCGGCGCGCGCTGGCGGGTTTGGCGGCATTCGCCGTCCTGCCGCTGCTGAAGCCGTACCGGCTGGGCCGCGCCGTGTTACGACAGCGGGCGCATCGCCGGGCGTTCCTGGTCGCCCTGCCGTTGCTGCTGGTGGCCAGCGCCGCTTCGGCGGCGGGCGAATCGCTGGGCTACCTGCTCGGCGATCCGCCGCGGGGCGCTCATTGGACCCGACGGCAGTTTATCCCGAAGGACTAGCGCCCCGGCACCCCGCCATGTTCCCCCATTTGTCAGGCCGGATGCGGCGCGGAGAAGAACCGCCGCAGCATCCAGTACAGCACCGCCAGCCCGGCCACGAACGTCACCAGGAACATGGCGAACGGCCCCCATTGGGGCACGACGTTCAGAGCCGCCGGGTCGAACCGGCCCTCGAGGTAGACCAGCCGCAGGTAGTGGCGCGCCGCCACCATGCAGACCACGCCGAGGAACACGAGTCCCGATGCCGCCATCACCGGCACCAGCGGGCGCGCCGCGCGCCGGACCCGCCACGCCAGCACCCCCGCCACGACGTTGAGGACGATGGCGGTGACGAGCGCATGCAGCGCGGGCGATCCGAGGAACCGGCCCAGCACCTCCCGGTCGATGAGCGCCAGGTAGATCAGGCTCAGGACGGTCGCCTTGACCGCGGCCACCACGAACACCCGGCCGCCCAGCGCCAGCATGTCCGTGCGCCCTTTCAGCTTCGGATGGAAGACCGCGAACCACAGCACGATGATCCCGGCCACCGCTACGGCGCCGGTGATCGAGTGGCCCCAGCGGAAGATGGTCTCCGCCACGTGCGGATTGAGGCTGGCGCCCCCCGGCGACGCCTGGTAGAGTCCCGCCCACAGGGCCGGCTTCTCCGCCAGGTCCGAGATCATGGTGAACGTGTAGGAGATGTACACGAAACCCACCGCCGCCGCCACCAGCAGGCCGCGCCGGACGACGGCCGACAGATTCTTCTTGAGCGCCACGATGTAGAGCAGATAGTACACGGCCATCACCACCGGGATCTGAAGGAACCAGTTCCACCCCGAAACGATGGTGGCGGAGTAGAAAAACTCGCCGTACACAACCTGGGTGAACAGCAGCGGCGCCACGCCCAGAGTGATGGTGACGGCCATCGCCACCGGGAAGATTTTGATGGCGGTCTCCTCCAGGAGCCGAACGGCCGCGTGCCGGCGGGCCAGCAGCAGCACCAGCAGCAGGCCGAACAGCAGGTTCATCGCCACCAGGTGCAGAGTGAAGGTGAGCCAGTGCAGCGCGGTGAGCAGCCAGTAGGGCGCCGGCTGGACGAGGGCCGGACCGGCGGTGGCCAGTACCGGCGCGAACGATTGCAGGACGTTCATTTCGCACCTCCTGTCAGGTGGCGGGCCACCCGTTCCTTTTCCGCGTCGGGTCCCGTGAAGGGAGGCATGGAGTCGGACATGTCGCCGATGCCGGCGACGATGTCCGCCGCGTCCGCCGGCGTCAGGCCGGCGAAGGCGTCCGCCAGCGGACGGAAGTTGCCGGCGAGGGTGTGGCAGCCGCCGCAGCGCCGCCCGAAGGCGAGCGCGTCCTGCGCCGCGGCGCTCAGCCGGCCGCCGGCGATGGGATCAGGCCCGGCCACGGACTTCAGGTAACGCCCCAGGGCTTCGACGTCGGCCGCGTTGCCCGGAAAGGGTGGCATTTTCTCACGGTAGAAGTGCAGCCGCGGGACGATGCCGGCGATGTACGCCTCGTCCAGCCCGGCCAGGTAATCGTGGAGCGGGTGATAGCCGTCGGCGGTGTGGCAGGAGCGGCAGCCGTGCAGGTACAGGTCGCGGCCCCGGTCTCCGGTGGAGAACGCCACGGGCAGAGGGTCGGCGGCCGGCAGCGCGGCCGCGTCGCGCGCCAGCAGATTGTTGCTGAAGAGAAATTCGTGGATGACGTACGGCTTGCGGACGGCCTCGCGGGCCCACTCGAAGCCGCCCATGGCGACCAGCGCCAGCGCCAGCATCACGCCGGCGGCGACGACGCCGGTTCGGCGGGGGATGAGCAGCAGGAGGACCAGGGCCGCCAGCGCCAGCACCCCGGCTGACACGAGCATCACCTGCACCGCCAGCGCCGGCACGCGCGCCGACACCAGCTGCTCGGCCGCTACCGGCGGCAGCGAGAGGAAATACCAGTAGCCCGACGGCACGCCCACCACCAGCGCGCCCAGCGTCAGGGCGCCGTTGAAGCGGAGCATCCGCGTCTTGAGTTCCGCGTTCTGTTCCCGGGCCGCCGTGAGCGAGGCGTACAGGCCGGCCAGGGCCAGGCAGATGCCGGTGCGGAAGACCATCCCCGGCAGGAAACCGGGGTTGAAGAACCCTTCCCAGAAGCTGCCCGAGGCCAGCCAGCCGCCGGGGGTCAGCATGAAGGTGAGGATGCCGTTGATGATCACCAGCGACAGCCAGGCGGTGACGAAGTAGATCCAGCCGATGGCCAGGTGCAGTTTCGGCGACAGCCGCCGCCAGCCGTACAGGTAGAGCATGGCGGCGGTGATCTCCAGAAAGAACATCACCCACTCCGTGGCCCAGCCCCAGACGAAATGGTTGATCAGCCACTTGGTGCCCACCGGGTGGATCAGCCCGATGGTGACCCAGATGGCGACGCCGGTCACGGCGCCGAACACCAGGGTGAGCAGGACGAAGAACCGGGAGTATCGCTCCAGGTACGCCAGGTGGGCGTCGTCGTTCCGGCGCCGCGCCCAGATCTCGGCGAGCACCAGGTACAGTCCGCCGCCGATGGCGAAGTGGGACACGAACACGTGGACGATGGCGATCACGCCAATGAGCACGCCGTTGGCTACAAATGGCTCCCATACGGGGTAATTCATGGTCACCTCGTCAAAACTCGAATAATGTATAACGTGGAAAGCAGATTAGCACATTTTCCGGGGCAGCAGAGCCATAATTAACAAAACCGCAGTATTTATGACCGCCGGGGCGGTTCATCTATTCAGTAATTATTATCTTTTAATAATTATTATTGACATAGATTGCATCGACGGGTAGATTATCGGTATGCGTCAACGAGAATCAGCTGCCGTTATCCGCCAACGTTGCGAGCAGATGTTGGAAAAACTGAAGGCGCGGGGGTTCCGCATTACCCACCAGCGCCTGGCGGTGCTGGAGGTGCTCGCCGCCAGCGAAGGTCACCCGAGCGTCGAGGCGGTCTACGACCAGGTTCGCGCGCGCTATCCCACTGTCAGCCTGGCCACGATCTACAAGACCATCGGCGTCCTGAAGGAGCTTGGCGAGGTGCTGGAGCTGGGCTTCGCCGACCGGAGCAGTCATTACGACGGCCACCGGCCGTACCCGCACCCCCACCTGATCTGCACCCGGTGCGGCGCCATCACCGATCCGGACCTGAGCTGTCTGCACGACCTGACCCGGGAAGTCACCGACGAAACCGGTTTTCGGATCCTGACTCACCGGTTGGACTTCTTCGGGGTCTGCCGGAATTGCCAGCGGCGCGGTTGACCAAACGGACGCGCCGGCGCGACCGGGCGGTACGTTCCGGCCGGGCTGGCGCCACGCGGGACCGAAATTCGATTTTTAAAATCACACATACAAGGAGGTCAAAGTTATGGCAAAAGATCAGAAGAAGAAGAACGTGCACCCCCACATGGCCGGCGGCGGCACAACGAACCAGGACTGGTGGCCGAACCAGTTGCGGCTCGACATCCTGCACCAGCATTCCGCCAAGTCCAACCCGATGGGCGAGGAGTTCAACTACGCGGAGGAGTTCAAGAGTCTCGACCTGGCGGCCGTGAAGCAGGATCTCCGCGACCTGATGACCCAGTCGCAGGACTGGTGGCCGGCGGATTTCGGCCACTACGGCCCCCTGTTCATCCGCATGGCGTGGCACAGCGCCGGCACCTACCGCGTCGGCGATGGCCGCGGCGGCGGCGGCCGGGGCAACCAGCGCTTCGCCCCCCTCAACAGTTGGCCCGACAACGTCAACCTCGACAAGGCGCGCCGGCTGCTTTGGCCCATCAAGCAGAAGTACGGCCGCAAGATCTCCTGGGCCGACCTGATGATCCTCGCCGGCAATGTCGCGCTGGAATCGATGGGGTTCAAGACATTCGGGTTCGCCGGCGGGCGTGCGGATATCTGGGAACCGGAAAAGGACGTCTACTGGGGCGCCGAGACCAAGTGGCTGGATGACAAGCGTTACTCTGGCGACCGCGATCTCGACAATCCCCTCGCCGCCGTGCAGATGGGCCTGATTTACGTCAATCCGGAAGGGCCGAACGGTGACCCGGATCCGGTGGCCTCCGGCCGTGACGTCCGCGAGACTTTCGGGCGCATGGCGATGAACGACGAAGAGACCGTCGCGCTTGTCGCGGGCGGACACACCTTCGGCAAGTGCCACGGTGCCGGCCCGGCGACGCATGTGGGCCCCGAGCCTGAAGCCGCCCCCCTCGAAGAGCAGGGCCTCGGCTGGAAAAGCAGCTTCGGCTGCGGAAAGGGCGGCGATACGATCAGCAGCGGCATCGAAGGCGCCTGGAAGCCGCGCCCGACCCAGTGGGACATGGGCTATCTGAAGGTGTTGTTCAAATACGAGTGGGAACTGGTCAAGAGCCCGGCCGGCGCGCATCAGTGGCTGGCCAAGGAAGTTGCCGAAGAGGACATGGTGGCCGACGCGCACGACCCTTCTAAAAAGCATAGGCCGATGATGACCACGGCGGACCTCTCCCTCCGTTACGACCCCATCTACGAACCGATCGCGCGGCGCTACCTGCAGAACCCCGAGGAATTCGCCGAGGCGTTCGCCCGCGCGTGGTTCAAGCTGACCCACCGCGACATGGGCCCCCGCGCGCGCTATCTCGGGCCGGAGGTTCCGGCCGAGGAGCTCATCTGGCAGGACCCCATCCCGACTGTCAATCACAAGCTGGTCGACGCCAAGGACATCGCCGCCCTGAAGAGCCGGATTCTGGCCGCCGGGCTGTCTGTCTCGGAGCTGGTCTCCACCGCCTGGGCGTCCGCCTCCACCTTCCGCGGCTCCGACAAGCGCGGCGGCGCCAACGGCGCGCGCATCCGCCTGGCACCGCAGAAGGACTGGGAAGTCAACCAGCCGAAACAGCTGGCGAAGGTGCTCCAGGCGTTGGAGGGCATTCAGGGCGCGTTCAACGCGGCGCAGTCCGACGGCAAGAAGGTCTCGCTGGCCGACCTGATCGTCCTGGCCGGTTGTGCCGGCATCGAGCAGGCGGCTAAGAACGCCGGCCACGCGGTGACGGTGCCGTTTGCGCCGGGGCGCATGGACGCCTCGCCGGAGCAGACCGATGCGGCCGCCTTTGCCGTTCTCGAGCCGGTCGTCGACGGCTTCCGCAACTACCAGAAGGCCCGCTATGCCGTCACCGCCGAGGAGCTGCTGGTGGACAAGGCGCAGCTCCTGACCCTGACCGCGCCCGAGATGACGGTGCTCGTGGGCGGGCTGCGCGTGCTCAACGCCAACGTCGGCGGGACCCGGCACGGCGTCTTCACCCAGCGGCCGGAGACGCTCAGCAATGACTTCTTCGTGAACCTGCTCGACATGGGCACGGAGTGGAAGGCCGTCTCGGACGACAAGGACCAGTTCGAAGGGCGGGATCGCCAGACGGGCGAACTGAAGTGGACCGCCACCCGGGTGGACCTGGTCTTCGGTTCCAACTCCCAGCTCCGGGCGCTGGCGGAAGTTTACGCCTGCGCCGACGCCCAGGAGAAGTTCCTGCACGACTTCGTGGCGGCGTGGAACAAGGTCATGAACCTGGACCGGTTCGACCTCGCCTGATCGCGATCGAAATTTCCAAGAGGGCTGCTGCCAAGGTGGCGAAGCCCGTATGCCAAAAACAAGCGGGGCCTGGATTCCAGGCCCCGCTTGTTTTTTTCGTCCCGCCCGTGTCCGTCGACTTCAGGAATCCGGAACCGGACGGCCGTTTTTTCAGAATGCGGCGTTTCTATTCGTTGGGCTTCCAAATCTTCCAGACGTTGCCCACCAGGTCGGGACCCACCTTGAGAGTGGGTTGGCCCGGCTCCCAGCCGGCGGGGCACACCTCGGCGCCACCGGTTGCCCGGACGTGCATGAACGCGTGCACCTGCCGGATGGCCTCGCTGATCTTGCGGCCCACCGGGGGGGTGAGGATCTCGATGGCCTGGACGATGCCGTCCGGATCGATGAGAAAGCGGCCGCGCACGTCCACGCCGCCTGCCTCGTCATAAATGCCGTAGATCGACCCGATCCGTCCCCCCGCGTCGGAGAGCATGGGGAACGGGAAACCGCCCTTCACCATTTTGCCCAGTTCGTGCTCCTGCCACATCATGTGGATGAAACGGCTGTCGGTGCTGCAGGCCAGCACCTGGATGCCCAGCTTGCGGAATTCGTCGGCTTTGGCGGCGACCGCCGCCAATTCGGTGGGTCAGACGAAGGTGAAATCGCCGGGGTAGAAGCAGAGCATCACCCACTGTCCCTTGAATTCGGACAGCTTGATGTTCTTGAAGTTTCCCTCGTGGAATGCGGATGCCTCGAAATCGGGGGCCGGCTTGCCCACCATCACGCTCACGGTCGCCTCCTTTCGCGGCGCTTCGCCGGCTACCTGGCCCGCCTCGGGCCCGGGCTTCGGGGCAATGGGCCCCGCCGCCGGCTGCACGCAGCCTTGTGGTTTTTTGTCCGCCATGTCGCCTCCTCTGAAGTGAGGTTGTGCACATATCATGCGCGTCGGGTTTTCGACGGTAGTTTCATTATAAGGGAGAAACACCTGCCGTCCAACCCTGACTTCGTCTGGTTGTCAGGGATTTGAGCCCATCTCGCGTTGAGGCCGTCAATCCGCGCGTTGGTTCGGCTGCGCAGCAGCCGCGGAGTGTAGCCCATGATTGGGGGGTTTCGGGTCCACCGGATGGGTCAGGCACACAGGCAACCGGCGCCGGCTCGACTGCGCTCTGGATAGCGCGCTATTCAGAGCGTTCCGCGCGGCGCGGCAGCTGCCACAGGCCGTGCTCCACCCCGCCCTGGATGTAAATGGCGAAGGTGCCGTGGCCCGGAATTTCCAGCGGCGGATGGGCGATGACGGCGCCGGCCGCCGCCGCGGCGGCCACCGCCGCCTCGATGTCGGCCACGAGCCAGTAGGGCCGGACGATCGGCTCCTCGGACTCGCGCAGGGGCGCCCGCACGCCGACCAGTCCGCCCCCCGGCAGCACCGCCGTCCGCGCGTGGCCGAGCCCGGGGTCGGGTTCGCCGAACCGCAATCCGTTCGCCGCGGCGTACGCGGCGCACACCGAGTCGACATCCCGGGTGACGATTTCCAGGTAATGAATCGGCCTGACCGGGTCTCCTCGGTGGACGTTTGGATTTGGAGCCGTCCGGGCGGTCGCGCACCCCAGGACGGACACGGCGACGATGGTAACGGCGAACATCCAACGCATGAGACTGCCTCCTCGGTAAATATGACACGTCGGCCGGAACGCGGCCGGCGCCGTCCGCAACCGGTCATCCGGCCCCCAGCCCTCCGGCTTTGCAGAATGCCGGGCCAAATGCCACACGACCACCTGCCGCGCCATCGGATCACATCCGGCGCGAGCTAGGGCGAGTCGCCGCGGTTCGTCGGTCGGAGAAAACCGTCCAGCTTGCCCAGTTCGCGCTCGTACTGATCCTTCCGGAACTCGAAGGGTCCGAATCCGGAATAGTCCCACGGCGCCTGGGGGGATACCGTGGACCGGTGGGGCTGCTCAAAATCGCTCCACTGCACGGTGGTGTCGGTGACGGTGATCGTGACGGCGAAGGGCCAACACCCGTCGCAACCGCACCGGCACTGGAGCACGGCGACCTTGCCGCCATGATCACCATAGTCGCGGTCACAGAGACCGAGCCAGCGGCCCTTGGGAGTGTGAGCGGCCGACAAGCCGGAATATCCGCCGGCGATCCCGGGCGCGCCCTCGCGCCGGGCGAACGGTTCCTCAAAGTCCTTCAAGCGGTCGATCAGATCCCGGCCATCGATGAGCGGACGGATCTCCTTGAAGGGACCGCCGCCCTCGCTCACCGAATCCACGATCCGGATCTCGAACGTGTTCATGCGGTATTGCCTCACAGCCTAGCGGCTCGGCGGCGCCCCGCGCACCACCGTCGTCATACGGCCGGCGCAGCACGTCGGGTAAAACTCAATCATCATTCCCAAGACCGATGGCACGGTGCGGCGCGTTCTTGCCATCATGGAGATTGACGAGCGAAGGCGGTCGTTGCAGCCGGCCGGCTCGTCCTGCTGTCAGGCTGGGTGATGGTTATTCGAGTGCTGCCATAATCCGGACGACTTCTGCCTTGAATCCGGGCAGATCCCGTGTCACTACGGTCCAAACCAGCTCCAGATCGATGCCCAGGTAGTCGTGGACTAAGATATTCCGAAAGGCGGCCAGCCGCGCCCATTCCACTTCCGGGTATTTCGCTTTCAACGCCGCCGAAATCCTTTGCGTTGTCTACGTCATCGTATGGAGATTCCGCAACACCGCGTCCTGATGAAGATCTGAGGCGAGAAATGACACCTTGCCGATCTGAATCGACCGCTCAATGCGATCGATCATTCGAAGAATGTGCTGCAGATAGACTCAGTCTGATTTCAAAGCGAAACCGCCTCCGCCATCACTTCGTCCCGGATATCGGGATTCAGGCCCGCCTCGGTGACCACGTCAACGCGACGGCCCAGCAATTCTTCCAGTTCCAGGACGAAGCCGGCCGGAAACCACGAACTGACTTCCGGCCCGGTGGTGATTAAAAGGTCGATGTCGCTTTCGCCGGACTCCTGATGCCGGACGACCGATCCGAAAACTCGAATGGAAGTGACTCCATGCCGTCGAGCGATCGTGAGAATTTGTTTCCGCCGGACCTGAAGCAGCTCCTGGGTGGTCATGCGCTCACCTCTCGTTCCGCACGGCTATAGTCTAATCGAGGAGGCACGGCTCGGGCAACCACTTTGCATGCTTGACAGTGGTCGAACGGGGCGGCGGCGCCCCGCACGCCCGGCAGTTGCCGAAGCGCCGACCGGTGAAAGCCGGCAACCGGACCGGCTCATTCCTCCGCGAGCTTGCGTTCGCACAGAACCAGTTTGCCCAGTGGCATGTCCGAACCGTTGTCCATGTACAGGATCGCTTGCGCGTATTTCGTATCCAGGCGCTCCATGGAGTCTTCCGTTCGGAAATCCCGGGCGCCCACATACTGGGAGACTTCGATCACTTTTCCTGCACCGATCCGTTCCAGAGTCTCGCCATCTCGAACCTGATACAGATCCCCCACGCGGATCTTGCCGAGCCAGAAGCTTTCGACATACATCCGGATCTGCTTCTGCCGTTCGCCCAGCACTATGCGCGAATAATCCTGCGGGGTCAGCAGTTCGCCGAGGCGGACGTCCAATTTGTAGATCCACCCGTCGACGGGTGAAACCAGCGTCAGTTTTTCCAACTGACGGTTTCTCAACTCCACTTCGGCCTTGGCGGTGGCGATCTGTCGGCGGATGCTTTCGGCTTGCAATCGTTTCTGTTGGAAATCCAGCTCCGCTGCCGCTGTCGCGGTGGCGATCTGGTTGCGAATCAGTTTCGCCTCCAAAATCTTCTGGCTGTAATCCTGTTCCGACACGGCGCCGATATCCGACAGCGGCTCCTTTCGTTTGAGCTCATCCAGGATGAGATCCAGCCGGGATTCCAGTTCCCGAACCCGCAGCACCGGGACCTGAAGCGCGTATTGCGTCTCGCCTTGGCCGCGCTCGGCCAACGGCGCTTCGCGTTTGAGTTCGTCCAGGAGGAGATCCAGTTGGGCTTCCAACTCCATGACCCGGAAACGGGCCACCTCAGCCGCCTGTTGTTCCACATCCGCATCCAGCTCCACCAGCACCTGCCCCCGGTTAACCGCCGCCCCCTCGTTGACCAATATCCTCGTCACGCGCTGGGGTTGCAGCGGCCCGAGGAATACTTCCCGATGCAGCGGTTCCACCCGGCCATACATCCGAACCGGGGCGTCGTCCAGAGAGGGGGTCTTTGCCGGCGCCGGCGGCGCCGCCGCCCGGCGGAGGGACACCACCGTGTAATTGAGTCCGACGATCACCGCCACAATGAGGATCAGCCATACGATCAATCTAGATAACTTCATGGCGCTATATCCTATTGCCTGACATATTGCTCCCGCGTGTCCGAGACGATGCGGCCGTTTTCGATTTTGATGAGACGATCAGCGTACGGGAACACCCGGGCGTCGTGCGACACCACCGCCACAATCCGCTGATCCTCGATGGCGATGCGCTTGAGAATGCCCATCACCCCCTGCCCGCTCTCGGCGTCGAGCGCCGAAGTCGGTTCATCGCAAAGCAGAATGGCCGGATCCTTGACCAGGGCTCTGGCGATGGACGCCCGTTGCTTCATGCCGCCGGAAAGCAGGCGCGGTTGAACATGACCCGACTCACCGAGACCAAGGTTCGCCAGCAGTTCCATCGTTTTCGACCGGGCGGCGGCTGGCGGACGTCCGCCCTGCACCGCCGTGGCCAACAGCACATTTTCCATCACGCTGAGCCCTTCGATCAGCATCGGCTGCTGAAACACAAACCCGTAGTTCTGCAACCGGATATCCGCCGCCTGGTTGTCGGACAATCGCGTGAGGTCCTGATCGTTCAGAAACAGTCGGCCCTCGGACGGCCGCAAAACCAGCCCCATGATCGACAGCAACGTGGTCTTGCCGCTTCCCGAAGGCCCGGCGATGACCACCAGTTGCCCCGGCGCCAACGCCACATCCATCGGGAACAGCACCCGGCGGATCTGACGCCCGTCGGAAAAATCTTTCGCGATGTTCTCCAGTCTCAATGTCGCCACGGGGCTGCCCGCTGCATCAATGGAATACCGCCGCCGGATCGGCCTTGAGCGCCGTCCGCAGGGCGATGATGGAACCGAGGAGGCTGACGAACAAGGTCACGGATGCGAGAATGGGCGGAACCGCGCCGGGAAAGTGGCTGGGGATGGAAGAATTCCCGGTGGCGTTGAGCAACGCGGCCAGCATCAGGAAACCGGCGAACAGCCCGACCCCGGTGATGATCAGCGCCTCGCCGAACACCACGACGGCGATGTCCCACTTGCGGCCGCCGATGGCGCGCATCACCGCAAAATCCTGCGTTCGGCTCAGCACGCTGGTGTACATGGTGAGGGAAATGATCACCACGCCGATCAGGACCGCGATCACCGTGGAAAAGCCGAAGCTGCCGCCGATGCCGGTGTTGGTGAAATAATACAGCCGGGTCAGGCGCGAGAGTTCGGCGGTGCTGGACACACTCGCGTACGGCATGATCGCCCGCAACCTGGCCAGCGCGGCCGCGGCGTCGGCGCCGTCGCGGAAGCGCACCAATATGACCGAGGCCTTGCCTGCCGGAGTACGGGCGATCTCCCGGACCTTCTCCAGGGAGGCGAAGACCAGCGTGCCTTGAAAGCCCCGGGCCCCATCCGTGACCGCCCGCACGCGGACTCGCCGTTCGCCGATTTCCGTGATCGCTTCGAGACCCGGATCCCCCAGCTTGGCCAGATCCAGGCGGTCCACGGTGACGGCTTCCAGGTCCAGCAACGCATCCTCATTCGACTGGGCGAACCGCCACGGCCCGCCCGCCAACCGCGGCCGGCGGCTGCCCACCACCCGAACCGACTCATACGAACCGTCACCGGTGCGGAAGAGGCCGTTTCCGATCAGGACCGGTTCGGCCCACGCCACCTCCGGCAAACCGACCACCCGATCGACATAGCGATCCGAAATCAAAAATCCGGCATCCGCGTTGCGCACATCCCGGCTCATGATCCACGCGTCCGCGCCGCTGTGATCCACCAATACGGACATGTAATTCAGCAGGCCGAACAGAATGGACAGCTGCTGGCCCACCAGAAACACGATGGCCACCACACCGAGCAGCGCGCCCGCCGTGGACGCCCGATCATGGATGACCATCCGCAACGCGGTCAGACTACGCATGATTGAGCACCGTCAAGGCCAGGCGGTGTCCGTGATCAAAATCCCGGGCCACGAAGGCCCCTCGACTCTCCAGCAAGGCCCGTGCGGCCACAGTCCCGCGGCCTCCCACGATCACCTTGCCGCTTGGATAATCCCGGCGCAATCCATCCAGAACCGTGAGCAGCTCATCGATCAGAAACAGCATCGTCAAGGTGATAAACAGCACGTCCGGTTCCAGGGCCGCCGCGGCGGCGACAATCTGCCCGACCGGCAGGCTGCCGCCGAGGTTTTTCACCTTCCAGCCCTTCGTTTCGAGATACGCGCTCATGGCCATCGGGATCAGGTCGTGTTCGTCGCCGGGGGCGCACGTGACCAGCGCCGTCCGTCCGATCGGTGGCGCGGCAGCGGCCGGCAGCGCCGGCAGCCGGATCAGGAGGCTTTTGATCGCTTGGGAGGCGAGGTGTTCCTCGTAAATTTCAATCTGGTGCCGCTCCCACCGATTGCCAACCTCGGCCATGGCCGGGAGCAGCATGTCCACGATCAGCCGGTCCGGCGACGTGACGGATTGAGCGGACGACAGGAGGTGCTGCTGCGCGCCCTGCACGTCACCCTGCAACAGGTGGTCCACCAGGAGCGGATCGAACGCCGTCTGGCTCACGCCATCGCGATCAGCGGCCGACGCGAACAGGCGGGACAGGCCGTCCCGGAGAACCTGCAGCGGTTCGGCCAGCTCGTTGCATTCCGGCGGCGGAATGAGCCCCTGGATGCCAACGATCCAGCTGTCCAGAACCAGGGACAGCGCGTCATGCCCCCAACCGTGAGCGGTGAACAGATTGACATACCACCGCAGCTCCTCGCCGAGCGCGTCCAGCAACCGGTGGCGGTAGATGACCCGCAGCAACCGGCCGAAATGACGGGCCGTGTCCAGCAGGTGAATGCCGGCCGTGTCCAGACGCTGATCCGGGTGGGCGCGCCATTCCAATTGAATGCGCTTTTCCACCACGGCCACAACGGCCGCATACTCGGCTTCAAAAAGAGCGGGCGCCGAATCGGATAAACCCTTCATTACCGAACCCTCCACAGATGTGCGGGCATTGCGGGCCGCACCGCCGAACGGGGCTTACCTCTCCCGGACCGATCTCAGTTTGGGATATCAGCGGCATGAAAAGCAACACAATTTTCGGACGGTTCCGACCATCGGTTTCGATCCCGGCGGACCGGACCCGCTGGAGCGCTTCCAGCCGAACTCCAACCACTTTCGACTCCCCTCGCGGGTCGTTCCGACCGCTCGCAGTTGCCACGAACCCTGAATGGCGCAACGCGCTTTGGATCGCGCGAGCGCTTTGGAGTGCGCAGGCTCGACTGCGCTCTGGATGGACGCGGGACGCGTCTTTGGCTTCCTTTCGATATTCGCACTCTCAAATCGTTCAACCGTTCCGGAATCCAAAGCGGCGTCCAGCCGCCGCACTCCAGAGCGCGGGCCGCGGCCGGCCCGCGCTATCTAGAGCCGGCGCACCATCTCGGCGATCCAGACCGGGACGTACGGCGAGGTGCAGCCCTTGGAGACCGGGTAGTCGCGGTACAGCCCCAGCCGCTCGCCGATGGCGACGGCGCGCCGGCGATGCTCGGGGAAATGGATGCCGATTCCCCCGAGACAGAAGTTCATGGTCCATTGCGTCGGCGGCGGGGCGCCCCCCATCTCCGCCTCGATCCGGTCCAGGAGCGCCGCCAACTCGAGCCCGTCCGGATTCTTGGTGATCCGCTCGTAGGTCAGGCTCCAGCCGGCGCGCGCGGCCCAGGGGTCGGCGTCCGCCAGCCACTGCCGGCGGAGCGATTCCTTCTCGGGATGCTTCTGGACCACGTAGGCGTTCAGCCAGTCGGCCACCTGGGCGAAGTCGCCGGACCGCACCAGCCGGTCCACCGCGTCGCGGGACAGCTCCTTCGGCTTGAGCAGGAGGACGGCCAGGAGCCGGGCGTCGATATTGCCGGTGTCCCAAAGGGCGAGGGCCAGCGCGGGGTCGGCCTTGATGGTGGCGGCGAGCTTGCGGATGTCGCCCAGCCGGACGCCGAACTGGTTGTCGCCGGCGCCGTTCTTCCGGTTGTGCTTCCGCACCTTCTCGTCCCCCATCGCCTCCAGCCGCGCGAGCGCTTCCTGTAGAGTCATGGCCATGGATCTGTCACTCCTTCAGTCTGCATTGAAAGCCATCGTCGGAGCCGCGGGGGCGTGCGGCGCGCGTCCGCCGGGAACGCCCGCTCAGCCGCCCTCACCCCTCGACCGAACGAACTCGGACAGATAGGGAAGGCCGTATTCAGTCACCTTGTCGATGGCGTCGTCCACGCGGGGGATCACTTTCGCCTCGGCCACCGGCGCCGGGATGGGCGCCAGCATGGCCGTCATCTGCTCCACGGTGAGCGCCGGTTCGAACGCCTGGATGACCCACCATTCGTCCCGCTGGGTCCACAGTTGCGGCAGCCGCGTGAGGTACTCCGCCTGGCGGAATTCCCCCCGATCCGTTGACGGCTGGATAGGGGAAGGAATGACCGACAATTCAGGATATCGCCCCAACGTGGACCATCCGATCAGGACCGTGAACTCGTCGTAATCCTTGGGACTGGGGCTGAGCACGATCCAGCACTTCAGCGAGTCGGAAATTGACCGGCTGAACGCCCGCTGGCCCGGCCACAGGTACATGGACTTCACCTTCTCCTCTTGGAATTCCGGCAGTCTCTCTTTCATCCGCTTCAAGAAGTACTGCCGGAGGACTTTTCCGTACTCCTTGCGCATTGACGTCTCCAATCGTCATCATTGCTTCAAACGGGCGGTGTGACAGCGCAATACCGCTCAGGCGTTGTTTCAACGCAACCGGTTCTTGACATTTTCAACCGCACATTTCGCGCACCAGTATTCATCTCCGGTCATGGTGTAGCCGTCCGTCGTGAGTTTGATGATCACGCCACACCGGGAGCATTTCGTCGGCTCGTAGGACGGCGGGTCCGGCATTTTCTCAAAGTTATACTCATTCGTTCCATACCACGCGACCATTTCTGACTCTAATTCATTGCGGCACTTCGTGCACGTCTGCCATTCGCCGTCGTGTCCCTCGTCATAGTGATAGCCGCAAAGAGTGTACCGGCGGTGATTCCGATGGCAACTGTTACGCTCGTACGAGAACAGAGCGTACTGGTCTTCATCGTCGCAGATCCAATGCCCGCAGCACTCGGTCTTCGTGAGTTTTTTGGTCTTTCCACACAGACCACATCGCGGCTTTTCAGCCGTCGGCTTCGATTTTTTCGTCATGGTCCCTCTCTCCTTGAACCATCTCGGCCTGCTTCGTCACAACACCTGAAGTCCGCGCGAGCGCGGCCTGCGCGCCGACAGCATGGCCTGGCAAACCGTGTGGCCGGTCGTGCGTTTGGCCATGAGCCAACAATCCACCTGCTGGACGACTCCACCTGGCCAACAATTCTTGCCGTCCCCGGTCCAGACCGATGAAGATGAAAAACCGTCACGATTCTGAGTTCGCTTTCATGATTTACTGTCTTTATTCTTCCTTGTCAATCCTCGTTGCATCTTTTCTGGAGTTGCCGCGGGGGCGGCAAGGGTTGGAGCTTCGGCGCGAACAGTGAACAGACAACAGCTAACAGTGAACAGTGAGGTGAGGGGGGGGGGGGGGGGAGTCGACGGCCGGATCCGAGACCTCATGATAACGAACCCGCGGCCGCCAGGCCGAGAGTTGCCGCTGCGATTAATCAGTTACTCCCGTTTTTCTGACAATTATTGGCAGGATTTTTTTACTGAAACCATGAGCAAAATCAAACAGCCGTCAGGCGGGAGGTACCGCGAGCGGCAGCGAGCGGCGCGAGAGGCCAGCCGCCGCGATGTCCCGACGCCGCGACACCATTCCATCACGGTAGCGGCAGCGCATGTCACGCGACCTTTTGAGCCGTTGCAGAACCCGCGACGATGGTTTGCCCTTTGATCCCGGACGGGCATTCAAGCGGCACAGACAGAGTGGTTGGGCGCCGGGGGTACAGCGTGCCGATAGGGCTTTCGCGCCGCTCGCTGCCGCTCGCGGTACCTCCACGTTGCCAGCCGGTGGATCGTGCCACGAGCAGGGGAACGTTGAATCGGTGAATCGGTGAATCGGTGAATCGGTGAATCGGTGAATCGGTGAATCGGTGAATCGGTGAATCGGTGAATCGGTGAATCGGTGAATCGGTGAATCGGTGAATCGGTGAATCGGTGAATCGGTGAATCGGTGAATCGGTGAATCGGTGAATCGGTGAACAGGAAGGACAGGACCTGGGTGCTGGGAACTGGGATCCAAAATCTAGGACCCAGAACCCAGGACCCAGAACCCAGGTCCCAGGTCCGATTACGGTCACGATTACGATTACGGTCACGATTACGATTACGAGTCACGAGCACGAGACGAAGCTTCCAACTCCTATCTCCTATCTCCTATCTCCTATCTCCCAACTACTCACGGTCTGCCCCGCCGCGCCCGGCCCGACGCGGTCGCCCAGCGCCGCCCGGAGCGCCGCCGCGGCCGCGCGGCCGGTGCAGTGGCACGGCACCAGCCGCCACGGATCCAGCTCCCGCAGCGCGGCGATGGTCCGCTCCATGCGCGCCGCGCTCGCAGAGCCCAGGTGGAAACCGCCGACGACGGCCAGGAGCTCGCGGGTTCCGCTCTGGGCCTGCGCCTGGCGGACGGTGTTGACGACGCCGGCGTGGGCGCAGCCGACGCACACGACGAGCCCGCGGGGGGTCCGGATCCAGAGGGCGATGTCGTCATCCAGCGGATCGGGCTCCCGGCCCGCCGCGTCGAGGAAAAAGGGGCCGCCGGTGTCCTCGAAATCGTTGCCGCGCCGGATGGCGCCGGTCACGCCGATCGCCGGCGCCAGCGCCACGGGCGTGTCCGCCCAATGGACCTGGGAGTGTCGCCGCAGCGCCGCGGCCGCCGCCTCGGGCAGCCCCACGGCCCGGGTCTCCTGCTTTGACACTACGTAGCGAGAGCGCAGACAGCCGGAGTGGGCGACAACCGCGATCGCCGGATGGCGCGCCAGCACGGCGGGGATGCCGCCGCCGTGGTCGTAATGGCCGTGACTCAGCACCAGCGTGTCGGCCGCCGACAGGTCGATCCCGAGCTGCTCGGCGTTGCCGGGCAGCGCGCCCCCCTGCCCCGCGTCGAACAGGATGCGCCGGCCCGCCGCATCGATCCAGAGGGCGAAGCCGTGCTCCGCCGCCAGGGGCGGCGCCGCCTGGTTGTCCACCAGAATGGTCAGGGTCGCTTCGATCGCCGGCATCGGGTCCTCCCGCTGTCCATGAACCGGGCGCGGGCCCGGGCCAGAATCTTGTCCTCGCGGCTGAGCTGGGCTTCCAACCGGTAGACGGGCGGCGCCTCCGCCACCAGCCGGGCCGTGACGTCCAGCGTCTCGTCGCAGGTCACCGGCGCCAGGAACCGGACGTACAGGTCGCCGGTCACCGCCCGGACGCCCCGGTGGAACAGGCAGTGGGTCATGGCGGCATCGAGCAGCGCGCTGATCACGCCGCCGTGGAGCACGCCCCGATACCCCTGCAGCCGGCGGCCGGGCCGGAAGCGGGCGCGCACCGCCGCCGGTTCCGTCGCCTCGAACCGAAGCCGCAGGGACAACGGATTTCGTTGGCCGCAGAGCAGACAGTGATCATGGCCGAATCCGTCGTCCGCCTCGGGCTCCCGGGTCAATTATAGGCCTCCATGATCCTGGGGTCCTCCGTCATCAGGTCCCCGGCCAGTTTCTCCATCCCGGCCGCTTTCCAGAAGGGAAGTCGCCGGTGCTGCTCCATGTATTTCAGCGGGATGGGATGGGTACCCACGACCACCTTGAAGCCGTGCGCCGTCTCGAGGTACTCCTTGAACTGGCGGAGGCGGGGGCACGGCGGATAGCCCACCACCAGCCCGGTGGCCAAGTGGATGACCTCCGCACCGTTTTTCTTCATTTCCACGGGCACGTATTCGACGTTGCCCCCCGGGCAGCCGCCGCAGTACGAATAGCCCACCACTTCCACCGGCTCGTCGGCCGGATAGCCGGCGAAGCCGCCCACCCGCTCCCGGATGGCCCGGAAGCACTTGCCGCCGCCGCACGACTGGTAACGGCCGCAGATGATGATGCCGATTTTCGCCATGTCCGTTTTCTCGCCTCCTGTTGCGGGTTGTCAGGCGCCGGTGCGGACCGCCGTCACGCGGGCCGCGCGTCCCGGCCGGGCTCAATGGTCGCAGGCGTTGTCGCCGAGCTGCAACGCCCCCTTCAAGAACGCGTGCACGATGTCCTCCGGCGCCTCGGCCGGCGCCCCCACGTGCACCTGAATGCCCTGCTCGTTGAACAGGGCCACCGCCCGCTGGCCCATGCCGCCGGCAATAACCAGATTCACGCCCCGCTCGGCCAGCCAGGGCGGCAGCAAACCCGGCTGGTGCGGCGGGGCCTCGATGTCTTCCCGCTTGATGATCTGCCGTGTCGCGGGGTCGACGTCGAGCAGGGCGAAACGCTCGCAGTGGCCGAAGTGGAGCGCCAGCTTCCCCTCAGCCAGTGGAATGGCAATACGCATGATCGTGTTCTCCTTTTCAGGTTGAGATTCGGATTCGATTTCGGATTCGGTTTTGGATTTGGTTTCGGCCGGCGGATCCGGAAGATCCAGCGCCAGGAACGGCCGGATGATCCCCTGCATGACCGCCGCGGTGGGCGAGGCGGCGTAGTGCCGGATGAACGCCCGGCCGGCGTCGCACGCCTCGGCGATGACCGGGTCGATGGGGATGGAGCCGAGGAACGGCACGTCCATGTCTTCGGCGATCTGCCGGCCTCCGCCGGCGCGGAAGATCGGCGTGATCTCGCCGCAGCGCGGACAGGCGAAGCCGCTCATGTTCTCGACGACCCCCAGGACCGGCACGCCCAGCTGCCGGCAGAAGTTGATGGACTTGCGCACGTCCACCGCCGCCACCCGCTGGGGGGTGGTCACCACCACGGCGCCGTCCATCTCCCCGATGAGCTGGCACACCGACAGCGGCTCGTCGCCGGTGCCCGGCGGCGAATCCACGATGAGATAATCCAGGTCGCCCCATTCGCCGTCCTTGAGGAACTGCCGGATGACGCCGTATTTCATCGGCCCCCGCCAGATCACCGGGTCGTCCGGGCTGCGGAGGAAGAAGCCGATGGACAGGACCTTCAGCCCGTCCGCGTCCACCGGGACCAGCGTCCCGTCGTCGCCATGGACGGCCGCGCCCTCGAGGCCCAGCATGGTGGGGATGCTGGGGCCGTGCACGTCCACGTCCAGCAGCCCCACCGACCGGCCGGCCTGCAGCAACGCCACCGCCAGGTTCACCGCTACCGTGCTCTTGCCCACGCCCCCCTTGCCCGACAGGACGACGATCTTGTGGCGGATGCGGCACATGCTGGCCTGCAGCTGCTGGCGCTCATCGAAGTCCTTGTCGCTCTCGCCGTCCATGCGGTGGGCGGCGGAGCAGGAGGCGTCGCCGCACGTCTGGCACTCGCTCGTCCGGGTGCGCGATTGGCGGGCCTGCCGGGTCAGGAAGTCCGCGCACGCCGCGCGCAGCGTGTCGCACGCCAGCCGGGCGCAGTGCTCGTATTCCGGCGGCAGGCCGCCGACTGCGGCGAGGATCGCCTCCGGCTGCAGGTCCATGACGTCGGTCATTTCGCGATCCTGGGCCAGGCAGGTGGCCACGCTGCCGCAGGCCACCGTGGCGCCGCAGCCACCGGTCTCGAAGGTGACGCGCACCAGGCGGTCCTTGCGGATCTTGACCCAGAACATCATCGTGTCGCCGCACGGCCCGGTCACCTGGGCGTGGCCGTCGGCGCGTGTCATCGCGCCCCGGTTGCGGGGATGCTGCACGTGGTCGGCCAGCACCGGCGAGCCGGTGAATTCGCTTGAATTATCCATGGGATGCGTTCTCCATCAGCAGGTTCCAGATGTTTCGAATATCTTCGGCGGCGGGACCGCCTTCCTCCACCACCGCCCGGGTGGCGAGTTGGGCCCGCGTCACCGCGGCGTCATAGCGGATCCGGCCGATCACCCGGGCGCCGGCCCGGGCGGAGGCCGCTTCGATTCGGCCGGTCATGTCGGGATTGATGTCCCACTTGTTCACGCAGACCGAGGCCGGGATGCCGAAGTGCCTTGCCAGCGAGAGCACGCGCTGCAAGTCATGCTCGCCCGATACGGTGGGTTCGGTCACGACCAGCACCCGGGCGGCGCCGGTGAGCGAGGCGATGACCGGACAGCCGATCCCCGGCGGCCCGTCCACCAGCACCCACGGATAGCCGCCCGCTTCGGCGATCCGGCGGGCCTCCTGCCGCACGGTGGAGACCAGCTTGCCCGAGTTTTCGGCGGCCACGCCGAGGCGCGCATGGACCATGGGCCCCACGCGGGTGTCCGACACCATCCACTCCCCGCACAGTCGCTCGGGGAAATCAATGGCGCCGTGGGGGCAGACCTGCACGCACACGCCGCACCCTTCGCAGGCGACCGGGTCCACCCGATAGACACCGTCGGCGGGTTGGATCGCCCCGAACCGGCACGGCGACTGACACAGGCCGCAGCCGGTGCAGTCGGCGGCGCGGATCCGGGCCTCGCGGCCGCTCCAGAAATCGTGGCGCTGGCGCACCTGCGGCGTCAGCACCAGGTGCAGGTCCGCGGCGTCGACGTCGCAGTCGGCGATCACCGCGCGGCCGGCCAGCACGGCGAACGAGGCGGTCACGCTGGTCTTGCCGGTGCCGCCCTTGCCGCTGATCACCACCAGTTCCCGCACTGCGCCGCTCCCGGACATGATCACTCCTCGCACCGGGGCTCGCCGCAGCGCTCGGTCCGGCCGCAGCAGGTGCGCCCTTCCCGCTCCAGGGAGCAGCCGCCCCGCGCCGGGCCGGACCGGGCGGTCCCGCCTTTGATGATAAATCCCGAGCCGCCGCTCACGAGTTGGCGCAGCGGGCCGCCGCAATCGGGGCATTGCGTCAAAGCGGCCGCGGTGATGGACTGCCGCCGTTCGAAGCGGTGGCCGCAGCCTTCGCATTCATACTCATAGGTCGGCATGGGCGCGCGCTCCTTGTTGCACCAGATTGTCCAGTCGGTCCCGCAGGCCGTCGAACAGCGGCCGGTATTCCGGCAACGCATCCACAATCAATTCCCCGCGGGAATACGCCTCGGCGATCCGCCGGTCGTCCGGGATCTCGAGCCAGACGGGGATGCCTTCCCGGCGGCAGTAGTCGTGCACCCGATTGTCGCCGACACCGACGCGGTTGACTGCCACGCCGAAGGGCAGGCCCAGCTCCCGCACCATGTCCACCGCCAGGGTCAGGTCGTGCAGCCCGAACGGCGTGGGTTCGGTCACCAGAAGGACCGCGTCCACATCCCGCAGGGTGGCGATGACGGGGCACGACGTCCCCGGCGGTGCGTCCAGGATGGCGGGCAGCGCCGGGTCGAGCCGCTCCTTGACGGCCCGGACCAGCGGCGGCGCCATGGCCACGCCCACGTCCATCCGACCCGTGACGAGGCGGATGTGGTCCGCCTGGCGCCGTTCGATGACGCCGATGCGCCGCGGTTTTTCCACGATGGCCTGTCGCGGGCAGACCAGCACGCAGCCGCCGCAGCCGTGGCACAGTTCCGGAAACACCAGCGGCTGGGTGCCGAACGACACGATCGCCCGATACTGGCAGAAGCGGCCGCAGGCGCCGCAGCCGTCGCACCGGTCGGCGATCACCTCCGGAACGGGCAGATTCACGGTTTCGAGCTCCGGCGGCGGCCCCTGCAGGAACAAGTGGGCGTTGGGTTCCTCCACGTCGCAGTCCAGCAACTGGACCGGCGTCGGAAAGACCCGGGCGAGGTTCACCGAGACGGTGGTCTTGCCCGTGCCTCCCTTGCCTGATGCCACAGCGATGATCATCGTGCCTCCGATGGAACCGGTCCCGCGGCGAAGCGGATCGTCCGCCGACCCCGGCCGGTGCAGTGAAAGCATCCGTCCGCGCCGATCCGCCGGCGGACGTCCGCTTCCAACAGGTGGTGGTCGCTCACTGACAACAGCCCGTCCGGCTTGAGCACCCGCCGGATCTCCGCCAGGACGGACCCCGGTTCGGGAATGTCGTGCAGCACGTCGAACAGCAGCACGCGGTCCACCGAGGCATCGGGAATCTCGCCGATCCGGTCCGCCGCCATGGGCCGGATGTTGTCCAGCCGCTGCCGGGCCGCGCGCCGCCGCACCGACTCCAGGGCGATGGGCAACACATCCAGCGCGCACACCCGGCCGGACGGCGCCACCTGCCGGGCCGCCGCCAGAGCGAAACCGCCGGGCCCGCAGCCGAAGTCCAGAATCGTCATGCCCGGTTGCAGGTCGATCTCCCGCAGGATCCGCCGCGGCGGCCGCAGCCAGTCGCGGATTCGAAACTCCAGCGCCATCAGGCGGAATCCGAGCGGGCTGAGACTGTGCGCCGGACTCATCGGGACTCCCTTCCCGGCGGCTGTCCCGGGCCTGCCGTCCGGGCTGCCGGCGCGCCGGCGGCCCGGCGACCTCTGGCCGCGGCGGTGGCCTCGTCCACTTCGTCCTGCCACCCGTCACGCGTCGTCCGCCAGCAGTCGAACCGGCTGACGTACGGCTTGATATCAAGGAGCGGCGTCCCGTCCAGCACGTCCACGCCCCGCAGGTGCAGCACATCGCCCTCCCGCCGGATCAACTCCACGACGCTCAGTCCGATGGGATTGGGCCGGCACGGCGCGCGGGTGGCGAAGACCCCGCGCTCCGCGTCCTGCAGGAACGGCTTCACGCGGAGCCGCGCGGGGCCGGCCTGATGCAGGTGGTAGATCAGGATGATGTGCGAGAAGCCCTCCAGGTCGGCCAGGCCCGCCTCGAATTCGGGGCGGATTTCGGCGCGTCCTTCAGCGGCCGCCGCGTAGCGGGGCTGGATCGGCGCATCCTCGGCCCGGGTGAACGGGCTGCGGATGATGCCGATGGGACGATAGTTGATTTCCCGGCTGAGGTCGGGGGTCAGATCCACGTGGCTCTCCGGCGGTGCGCTGTCGTCACGGGTGCGTGCCGCGGATCACACCCAGTGGCCATCGACGTCGGCCGCGGCCGCCGGCTTCAGCTCGCCGGCGATGAACCGGTCCAGCGCCTCGCGCACCGTGGCCGCGTTGCAGGTGTACACGGCGACCTTCGCCGCCGCGAGCACCCGGAACGCCTTGGGGCCGCAATGGCCCGTCACCAGGTGTTGCGCGCCAGACCGGGCCACCGTCTCCGCCGACTGAATGCCGGCGCCCTGGGCCGCGTTCAGGTTCTGGGCGTTGTCGATGACGGTGTGCGCCTGCGTGTCCGTGTCGTAGATGATGAATTTCGGCGCGCGGCCGAACCGGCTGTCCAGCGGGGAATCCAACGATTCACCGGATGCAGTGAACGCAATCTTCACACTGAGCTCCTTCAATTCGATCGATTCAGAATTCATGCGCGCTTCCGGCGCGGACCGGAAACCGAAGCGGGGGAGCGTTTCAGCGCCCCTTGGCCATCATGAACTGCAGGTCTTCCAGCAGCGCCTGCAGGTCCTCCTCGTGCTCCACCTCGTCCTGGAGGATCTGGACGGCGATGTTGTAGGTCACCGGGTCGTCCGCCTGCACTTCCTTGGTCAGGGCGTGGTACACCGAGATGGCGCACTGCTCGCCCTTGATGTTCTGCTCCAGGATCTTCGCCACGTACGGGTCGGTGGGTTCGTCGTAGCCGCAGTTGGTCCACTTGAACCAGTGCGTGGGCGAGGTCAGCGGCGTGCCCCCGAGCTGGATGATCCGGTTGGACACCATGTCGGCGTGACGCAGCTCGTCCGCAGCGTGCTGCATCAGTTCGGTGATCACCGCGTCCTTCATGGGTCCGGAGATGATCTTCGCCCCCAGCCAGTACTGGTAGTAGGCCAGCCACTCGTCCGCGAACGCCTTGTTCAGCAGCTCCACCACGCGGTCCACGTTTTTTCCGACGATCTCGCGTCCTCGAATGCCCATGCTGTCTCCTCCTTGGCGTCAATCGGGTTTGCGTGAACCGGGTGGACGACCGCCCCTCAGGGGCGGCGTCCACTCGATCCGTCACATTATACTCCTGATGCTCCTGAAGCGGATCACTTGGCGTCCGATCCTTCCTGTTCCAGCTCGCTGAGCCGCTGCTGAACCGATTCCAACTCGGCTTTCAGCGCCTCGATGTGCCCCTGCAGCATCTGCTTTTCCATCGTCGGATCAGGCGCAGCAGGCGGCGCCGCGTACCCTTGGGGCCCGAACGCCGCGTTCCCGCGCGCCCAGCCCGGCAGACCCGTGGCGTAGAAGCGGTTCCGCCAGCCGCGGCCCCCGCCGCGGCCCCAGGCGCCGCCGCCCCGGCCCCGGCCCCAGCCGAAGCCCATCCCAAAGCCGCGCCCCGGCACCGCATTGGCGTAACCGGGCGCCGCATATCCGGCGCAGTAGCCGGCGGCACGTCCTGTCATGGGGCCCATCCCCATCGGTCCGGTTCGATCTCCTCCTGGCATGTTCATTCCTCCTGCTTCATTGTATTTCCGGCGTCGCGCGTCAGCGGCCCGCCACACTGGGGACAGACCAACTGGTTGCACGGTACGCCCCGCTCATGGGGTTGCCGATGGCCGCAGCCCGGGCACACGCACCAGCCGTCCGGTCCCGCAGCAGCCGGACCACCCATTCGACCGGCGCCCTGGCCGCCACCTTGTCCCCATCCGCCGCCGCGACCACCGCCGCCGCCGCGACCTCCACCGCCGCCGGCACCACCTCGGCCGCCGCCGGCACCACCTCGAAATCTGCCGCTCATGTTTGTTCCCTCCATGTGTTGTCCGGCCCGCCCGCCGCGCCGGCGCCAGCCGTGTCCGCAGCACCCGGGCATGGCGAAGCGGTCCGCCGCCAGTTCGCCCGCCAGCCAGGCCTGGATGACGGCGTCCAGATCGCCGGCCACGAACGGGATCACGTCGATGCCCCGGGCGGCGATGAGGACCTGCAGGGGGCGCGATATCGCCCCGCACACCAGCAGCCCCACGCCCAGCTCGGACAACCGGGACGCCTTCCGGGCCGGCAACTCGTCGGCGAGCGCCACCCGGCGTTCCGCGACGACGCGACCGGCCTCCGTCTCCACAAGGTGGATGGATCGGCTGACGTCGAATACCGGCGCGATTCGGTTGTCCCAGGTGGCGAAGGCTGCTTTCATCGGTGCTGCTCCGCAGACAGTGTCTGCATTGCGGGTAAATGCACGGGCCATGCCATTCATGCCGATTTGGCCCGAATCAGGCATACCCATTGTAAATTCGATATTTATGATTGCAGTCGTGACTGGAAGCCCAAAAGAATGAGTCGCAATATTGCAACCCATATCTCAGAAAAAGTCGCAAATATAAGACTGTATCGGTCACTCGGAACGGGTGCGCCCGTCCCGATTGGGCGGTCGGATTCCCAGCTGCTTCATCTTCCGGAACAGGGTGCTCTTGTGAATGCCCAGTTCGCGGGCCGCGGCGAGGCGGTTGCCGCCGTGGCGCTCCAGCGCGGCCCGGATGCTCCGGGCGTCCAGCAGTTCCCGGGCGGCGCGCATGTCGGGGGCCGTGACGGCGGCGGTCCGGCGGACGGTCAGCTCCTCCGGCAGGTGCTCCAGGCCGATGGTCCCGCCCGCGCACAGGATGAACGCCCGTTCGATCACGTTCTCCAGCTCGCGCACGTTGCCGGGCCAGGCGTGGGCCATGAGCAGCGACAGCGCCTCGGGCGCGATGCCCTGGATCGCCTTCCCCTGGATCCGGTTGAACCGCTCGATGAACTGTTCCACGAGCAGGGGCAGGTCTTCGGGGCGCCGGCGCAGCGGCGGCAGCTCCACCCGGACCACGTTGATCCGGTAAAACAGGTCGTCGCGGAACAGCCCCTGGCGCATCTGCTCCGCCAGGTCCCGGTTGGTGGCGACGATGACGCGGACGTCGGCGCTTTCGGACCGGGTCCCGCCCAGCGGCTCGAAAACCCGCTCCTGAAGCACCCGCAGCAGCCGCACCTGCAGCGCCGGGCTGATCTCGGCGATCTCGTCCAGGAACAGCGTGCCGCCCCGGGCCAGGGCGAAGCGGCCGGGCTTGTCCTTGACCGCGCCGGTGAAGGCGCCCGCCTTGTAACCGAACAGCTCCGACTCGAGCAGCGTGTCGGGAAGCGCCCCGCAGTTGACGGCGACGAACGGGCCGTCCGCCCGAGGGCTCAGGGCGTGGATGGTCCGGGCCAGCAGTTCCTTGCCGGTGCCGGTCTCGCCGAGGATCAGCACCGTGCTGGGGCTGGCGGCGACGGCCGGCAGGATGTCGAACACGCGTTGCATGAGCGGACTGTGACTCATGAGTTCGCCCACCCGCGCGCCGCCGGCCAGCTCGCGGCGCAGCGCCTCGATCTCGCTCAGGTCGCGGAACGTTTCCGCCCCGCCCACGACGCGTCCGGCGGCGTCGCGCAGGACCGCCGTGGAGAGGCTGATGGGCACGCGGCCGCCGTCGGCCCGGATGATGTAGCCGGTGCGGCCGATGATGGGCCGGCCGGATTTGAGCGTCCGGCGCAGGGCGCAGTCGGTCTCGCACATGCTGGAGCGGAACACCTCGCAGCAGGACCGGCCGATCGCCTCCTCGCGGGAAACTCCGGTGATCGTCTCGGCCGCCCGGTTGAACGAGGTGATGCGCCACTCGTGGTCCACGGTGAACACCCCGTCGGAGATGCTCTCCAGGATCGCCTCAGTGGACGCGGGCGGCGCGGGGGATCCGGTCTTGTCGGATTGCTGTTTTCGGCTCATGAATCCGTTCCGGCTCAATACCGGTATATCGCCGCGAGGCCGGTCCGGGACGGCATCGCCGCCGCTTCGATCACCACCACCTGGCCGTTCCGGCGCAGCACCATCTCACCGAGGTCGTCCAGCAAATCGTCGATCTCCGGGTGCGCCAGTTGGCCGGCGACAATCTCCCCGGATGCGGCATCGATCCTGCCGGGCGCCTGGCGCTCGGCTTCGAGCAGCAGGGTGGCCACCCGCCCGGCGGCGGCGGCCCGGGCCACCTCCGCCAGGTCGTCAGTCCCCCGCCCTTGGGCCTGAACCCGCTGGAACTCACTGCAGTGATCCGCCAGCCGCGCCCGATAGCGCGGCTCAATCACGCGCCAGGCGCGCTCCCGCAGCGCATCGAGGCCCAGATCGTCCGGATGAATTTCCAGCGCCTCTTCCAGCAGGAACGGATTGCGACTCACCCGCCGGAACAGGTGGTGATGCTCCGGCAGCGCCGCCAGCAGCAACGGCAGGCCCGACGGCTTGGAATGGTGCTCCAGAACCGCCTGGTCCGCCGCCCGGAAAAAACGTTCGGCGTCGACGTCCACCTCGTCTTTCCTGGAACCGTGTCCGTGATGCATGGCGGGTCCGGCGGCGCCCTGGCCATAGGAGGCGACAGTGAGGTGCGGCTCGGATTTCTCCTCGCCCAGTGTCGCAACTAGCGTGCGGGGGACACTCGGCAGCGGATCCACTTCGTCCAAAGCGTCGCGGTTTCCTTCGAACAGCTTCCATTCCCGCCGGTTCAGGCCCAGCACCTGGTACCGGTCGGCCGACTGAACCAGGCGAAGCAGCGGCTTGACGTGAAAGCTGTCGGCCACCAGCGCCAGTTCGGGCACCGGCCGCTGGAGCCGGTTCACGCGGAAGCCGTCCGGGGCGCCGAACACCGCCAGGCCGTCACGGGTGTGGTTCCAGAAGTCGCGGTCCTCGGCCAACGTCCCGAAGGGCTGCAATAGTCGCCGGACCTCATCCGGCGCGTACTTCTGCTTGAGCGAGGTTTCGAGCTCCTTCAGCAGGTTCCGGAACCGGATGGGATCCTGGAGATTGTCCGGGTGGTGCCGGTGGGTGGGCTGGTAGAGCGACAGACACGGTGGTTCCGCCCTGCCCGGTAGCATGGCCATAATGTGTTCCCACATGGTTCATCTCCTTCGGCAGCCGGGATACCGCCTATTCAGTATACCACCCGGCCGGACGGGACCGATCGCCCGGCGGGAACAGTACCCGCCTTATTTGGTCGGGTTCGCCACGATGGCGGCCTTGACGATGTAGTCGAGCTTGGGGAAGCGGGAATTCAGATACGCGTTCCCCAACGCCTGGATCCGGCCCTGGTCGGGTCCGCGGCCGCGGGGCGCGCCCTCGCCGTAGCCCGAGAAGAGGGCGTCGACGACCTCCATCCCCTGCACCACCCGGCCGAACGGGGCGAAGCCCATGCCGTCCAGGTTGGCGTTGCGGTCGTCGTAATTGATGAACACCTGGGTGGTGCGGGAATTGGGTCCGCTCATGGCGAACGACACGTAACCGCGCCGGTTGGACTTGACCACCGGGTCGTCGGTGAGGGTGGCGCCGTTCCAGGCGGCGTTCACTTCCGGATCGCCGTTGATGCCGAACTGCGCCATGAATCCGGCGATGACCCGGAAGAAGCGGCAGTCGTCGTAGTAGCCGCTTTTGACCAGCTTGTGGAACCGGTCGGCGCCCCGGGGCGCCCAGGCGCGGGTGACCTCGATGACGAACGCGCCCTTGGACGTCTCAAACCGGGCCTGGTAGACGGCCGGCGCCTGGTCCTTCTTCTGGGCGGCTGTCTTCGTCTGGGCGGTTGTCTTCGGC
>Ga0209270_1000635_pt1 | contig 67714 bp, 67 predicted proteins | sample MTBAKSrepl1MetaG_FD_187456 | JGI IMG/M metagenome (GOLD analysis project Ga0209270, IMG submission 187456) | Enrichment culture microbial communities from Arthur Kill intertidal strait, New Jersey, USA, that are MTBE-degrading - MTBE-AKS1... | ecosystem: Environmental > Aquatic > Marine >... | reverse complement strand
TAAGGGCTTCCTTTGCCGGATGAGTTCAGCTGCTTCTTTACTGAACTCTTCCCAGTTGATTTTCTTTTTCATAAGCGTCAAATTTAAATTATTATCTTAAATTTGACACAGTTCGTAGAACAGTCTCCAGTGGCAGTAGCAGTTGTAGTGGCAGTAGCAGTTGTAGTGGCAGTGGCAGTTGTAGTGGCAGTAGCAGTTGTAGTGGCAGTAGCAGTTGCAGTAGTTATATTTCCTTGCCCCCACTTAACTGCTACTGCAACTGCCCCCTGCTACTGCTACTGCCCCCTGCTACTGCTACTGTCACTCTTACAATGCTTTTCTTGAGTTATTCAAACAATGATCCACAAGGCATTCTATATTGGCTGTGCCCACACACATCACTTTGTCAGCACCACCCCAATAAATTTTAACACTGCCATCATTTTCGGGAACAGCTCCGCAGGTGAATACAACATTATGCACATAGCCAGTTATTTCATAAACTTCTTCCGGTTGTAGAATCCATTCATCACCAACAGCAATTATAAGGGAAGGATCTTCAAGATTATGCAATGCAACGCCCAATCTGTAAATGCATCCGTCCATGGTAGGAAATACACCATGATAAATACTTAACCAGCCACGTGCAGTTTTAATCGGAGGTGCTCCGGGTCCTATCTTCATTTCATCCCAATGATAATGAACGGGTTTCATAATTAACCTGGATTCGCCCCAATACTTCAGATCGGGAGAGTAGGAAATCCATATTGACCAGGGTGATATTTCAGAATGAGGGCGGTCGAGCCGTGCATATAGATCGTTAAACTTTTCAGGAAAGATCACAACATTACGGTAATCAGCTTCAGTGATAAGAGAAAACCGGTTAACGGTTTTAAAATCATAAGTTTTTGCAAGACCAACACGCACACCATGCCGGGAATATGCACTGTAAGTTATAAGATATTCACCATCAAGGAAAATAATCCGGGGGTCTTCAATACCGTACTCCTCATATTCTTTGAATATACCGTCAGCAGAAGGGACCATGAAAGGTTTTTTATCTACTTTAAATTTATACCCGTCATCACTTTCTGCTTTGCCCAGTATGCTTCTTCCGTTAAGTTTGTGAGACCGGAAAATCATAATATACCTGTCGTTAAATTTTACAACACCTGCATTATGCACTGTAGCAACAGGATAAGGCACATCATCCTTTGTAAGGATTGGATTATTATGATATCTTTTTATCAGCATAATTTAGAATTTCATATATTCATTAATAATGAGGTGGATCGGTAGTTGCCCCTGCCCCTGCCTCTGCTCCTGCCACTAATATTCTTAAATCTTTTTTTCAAATTCTTCAAATGCCTGAAGAACTGTCAGGTGAGAGATCAGGTAGGCCAATGAACTTTCTGCGCCCTGGTTTCGATTTACCCCATAATTTTCAAAGCCATCACAGCAGCCTTTAGTTTCAAAATCGAACAAACTCATCCTGAGATCATTTTCTCCCAGGAACCACATAAAGCAGGCAAATAACATAGTAAGATACTCTTTATCTTTAGTGAGATGAAAAGCCTGATGATACATTAAAATCATAGCGAGAGCATCCACAGGTTGTTGGGCGAACATAGAACGTTCACCTTCTTTTTTATACCATTTTTCATTACCAATGATTGACAAATAACCTTCCTTAAGGGTAATTCCTGTCAGGAAGTTCATTGTTTCCAGCGCAATCTCAGTTATTTTATCATCGTTGAGTATTTCTGCAGCATGCAAAAGTGCGAGAGGTAATATCCCGTTATCGTATGCCAGCAATGGTTCAAACCATTTCCAGTCGTGAGAACTGTTTTCGTTATATTGTCTGGTTAATTTACCGGCAAGATTTCTTAATCTTTCGGTCATTGAATCATCAGCAGGATTACTTCTGAGGTAATAACTAATACCTGTCATTGAATTGGCAATACCTCTGATAGATTGAATTTTCTCAAAGTTTGGAGATGCATCAAAAAAAACTAATTTTCCGGTTTGGTAATAAGCATCGTTAGGAGCATTGCCAAGCAGATATCCGAGTGCCCAGATGGTTCTTCCAAAAGAATCTTCAGAACCCGTCTCATCCAGAAAGCTCCTGCTGAAACTGAGGAAATTCCTGAATGTCCCGTTTTTATTTTGCATATAATGAATATAGCTCAGATATATGGGAGCTAAATCAAGAGCGAGAGTGTCCTTTTTTTGACGGTATGCCATCAGCACCATAAGTAAAGCTCTTGCATTATCATCCAGACAGTATCCTTCTTTCAGATTTGGGATGCCAAATTTTGCATGTTGGATGATCCCTGTATCGTCAGTTAAGCGTTTAATGTGAGCAAGTGAAAATGGGGGAAGTATAAGCGGATCAATAGTGGTTTCTTTTTCCACCAAAACGTCCGGTTTAGAGGCAAGAATTTTTTTGGCAAGTGTAACATATTTCACTCCTGACCTGGGCCATGTAATGGTTCTGCCATAATCATATGCTTTTTTTCGCAGATATTTTAACACATCAGGATTATCCAGCAAATCTGTCAGGATTGTTGAAAGCTCATCCGAATCATTAAAGTTAAAGAGCCTTCCTCTACCATCAGTCAATAATTCTGAGGCATGCCAGTATGGCGTTGAAATAACAGCCGAACCTACTCCTATTGCATACGAAAGCGTACCACTGGTAATCTGGGCTTCATTCAGATAAGGGGTAATATAAATATCAGAAGCAGATAAATATTTGAACAATTCTTTTTGATTAACAAACTCATTCAGGAAAAAAACATGGTTTTCCAGTTTGAGATTTTTAACCAGGCGTTGCAGATAGATACGATATTCTTCTCCGGAATGCCGGAGAACATTCGGATGAGTTTTACCCAATACCAGATATAAAACCTCGGGATGTTTTTCAATAACTTTTGGCAATGCTTTTATTACCGTCTCAATCCCTTTATTCCGGCTAATAAAGCCAAAAGTAAGCAAGAACTTTTTATTTTCGAGGTTGAACTCCTTTTTCGATTGGTGCTGGTTAAACTGAATGTCAGGGACTCCATGTTCAATATATTCAATTTTACTTTCATCCACATTATAGATGGATGTGAGAAACTTAATTGCTTTATGACTCATCACAACTACTTTATGAGCCATTTTACATATTTCCTGCAATACCGCTTTTTCATTGTAGGAAGGTGATTTTACTATAGTGTGAAGGGTAACAATCAGTGGAATTTCAAGCCGATGCAGAAAAGGAAGGATGTATATACCATTTTGCCCGCCAAATATTCCAAATTCATGTTCAAGTACACAAATGTCTGCGCCGCTGAGATTAACAAATTTCACCGCCTCCAGATAATCACGTTGATGTTCCTGCCTGATGGTTAGTTTTACTTCTTCCGGATAATCATAGGTTTGTGCATTATCGTTCAATGCTATAATTAATCCTTCATTTGTGTCCTTAATTGGTTCATTATCTGCCTGCCGGGGAGGGAAGTCCATTACCATGGAATTGTAAAGGTTCATAGTAAAAGTACCAATACCACATTCACGTGGTGGATACGTTCCGATAAATGCAATTTTCACTTGGATAAATTTTGGTTAAAAAATCCTTCTACCTTGAGTAATCCTGGAAATTACTGCAATTACTTCAATAATTATAAGAAGAATGTTAATGACACTTCCGGTATTGTAACCTGTAAATCCAAATTGCGTTGGGATCAACGTCAACAACTTTAGTACTGTTGCTTAAGACAGAGTTACCTTTTTCATTTTAATAACTTTTAATTCCCGCAAATGGAGGACTCAGGTGTGAAGAAATTTTCACGAAGCTAAGGTAAGTGCAATTAATAAAAATCACATTACACTCTGATGATAAAGTCTTACATATATCACAGGTTTTCCAGATTTTTTCTACGCTTTGATTTTAATTTTTTGAAAAAGGAAGGGGAGAGTCCGGTTACTTTCCTGAATTGGTTGGATAAATGGGCTACACTGCTATAGTGCAGTTTATAAGAAATTTCCGAAAGGTTAAGTTCGTCATATAAAAGCAGTTCTTTTACCTTTTCAATCTTATTGATGATAATATATTGTTGTAAAGTTATACCCTTCACCTCTGAAAATATGTTAGAAAGATAGGTATAATCATAACCAAGTTTTTCACTGATATATTCGGAATAATTCACTTTAGGTATTTCATCGGAATAATGGATCATCTCGATGATCAGATTTTTTATTCTTTCTACAAGGATAGTATTTTTATCATCCATCAATTCTAATCCTGACCTGAGAAGACTTACTTTCAATTGTTCATGTTGTGTTGGTGTCATGTCCTCCATAATTTCAACCACACCCAGGTCAACAACTACATATCGTAATCCAAGTTTTTTCAATTCTTCCTTCACCTTCATTTTGCAACGAAGACTTACCATGTATTTGATATATAATTTCATACGTACAAAATTTATTTTCAATGGTCGTATGGAACCTCCATAATTTTGTTCATGCGTGCCTGCCTGTCGGCAGACAGGTTTGACTTCGTCGAGCTCGTATACTCGGTTGCGTTTGTGGCAATCATGGAGGTTTCATCCGTATATACTTTATTTTCAATGGTCGGATAGCTTGTCCCCAAATCATGGAGGAAATCACATGCATGAAGATTTATTTATTCGTGTTTAGTTTCGCTGAGTCCAATGTGTACTGTGTTTCAGTTATTCCGAATACTCCTGATGTAGGTTTCATAATTCAAATATACAGAATTAAATATTTTTTTCAAATTGCTAATGTTTTGTTAATCAATATTGCTCAATCTTGCCTCCTTGCAAATTATCATTTTTACTATCTTTACTTTTCTTAAAATACTATCTCAATGAAAATACTATCATTTTTATTTTTACTTGTCGTTATACCTGTTTCGCTTTTTTCACAGAGTTTTAATACGGCAGAAATTATACATCCCAAAAGATATTCAGTGGGTATCAATCCTGTTCTTTATGAGAAGGAACCGGGGATTTTTATTCACGGAGGATATGGTATTAATAAAAAAATCGATGTATCTGTAAAATACGGATTACTTGAAGGATCCGATTATATCGGAGCTGATCTTGAATGGCTTTTAGGACGAGTGGAGAAAGTAGATATATCTTTAATTACAGGAGGTCATATCAGGGAAGATATAGGTCTTGATGCCGGGGGAGTGTTATCTTTTGCTGTTACACACTATGCTACTATCTTTACAGGGATTGACTTTGATTTTGTATTTATGAAAGAGTTTGAACATTATACATGGATCCCTCTTGGTGTTGAGGTAATGTTTAAAAATAACGCTTCCTTCATCCTTGAAGCAGATGTGCCGATGTCGGAATGGGCATGGAATATTTTCGGAGGTGGAGTTATGTTTTACTTCAGATAAACTGTAAAAATGGATTTTTTCATTAATAAAATAACGGATTGATTTTGAGATCATTCATTGAGACAGAACCTCAATACCGTTGATTATTGAAGGGTATTTGGATTTGTCAGATGGAGTCAGGGTAATTACCAGGTCTTCTTCAACGGTGATATTGTAAAATTCTTTGATCACGCCTCCCGGGGAGCCTTTTTCCTGGTCTGCAACATCAAAATTATTCAGGATTTTTTTATCCTGTGCGTACACATCAAAGATTCGTTCCCCGGCATTTACATTGTGTGGTTCGGCAAAGAACAACCTCACTGTATATATCATCTTTGTTTTTCCGGGAGCAGGAATTAGTTTAAGTGTAATTTGTTTGACCCCTTCCAGGCCGGAAGCAAATATCCAGTTATTTTCCACCCCGGGCATCAGGAAAGAATGTTTATAAAACCGGGTCCATTCAGGATGTTCCGGACTGATAGTAACAGGCAGTTGTTCCTTTTGTATCATTCCTAATTGTCCTGCCTGGAACAGGGGCACATCTTCTGAGGTACCGCCGAGCATTCCGGTTTTCGGATAAGCGAGCCACATTGTTCCTGAGGTGCTGCGGCGATCCCCGGGAGCACCGAAATTTATCCCGGCACTTTTTACGGGAGCATGACTTTCATCAAACTGGTTTATTGTCCAGTACTCAAGTTCAGGCATGTACACCAGGGCAAGAGAAGTCTGCATCTGGTAACTGCAGATACATGTCCGGGTGTAATCGGGAATATTAAGGATACCGTTTGCAGGGATAATATTCGGTGTACACCCGCTTTTGGATCCTCCTATGTTAAATGTTCCTCCATCTCCGGTCAGATCATAATAACTGCCTGTTCCCCTGCGGAAGGTTACCAGGTGGGTGCTGCCGATCATCTGACCGCAGTTTGAACTGGCATAGAAATGAAAACCTGTTGTGTCTCCTGTAATCGGATTTTCCCGCATACATTCCTCACCGGTCATGATATCGAAAGCGTTATTAAACACAATAATTTTATCATCATGAAGAATGCAGGGATTCTTATATTCAACATCTTTATCCCAGATAACTGAACCATCATTGCCATTGTAGGCAGTAATGTGGTTTCCGGTTTCGCCGGGTAAGGCGTCCCTGCGGTCAATTGCCGGTCTGCCTGCCTGGAGGAGGATATTATGAAGGGAGGAGTACCCGAGCCAGGAACCAAAAAGATTATCTTTTCTTTCCCATAATACTTCACCGGTGAAAATATCGAGGGCCATAAGTTTCGGTTCAGGGATATCTTTTCCACGACGAAGAAGCATACCCAGTGCTTCGTCTGAGAGTCTGTCCATTACATACAATATGTTTTTACCGGCCACAATAGCATTATGCCGGAAACCACAGGCTGCATCCCTGTACCATTTGAGGCTCCCGTCGTGGCGATTCAGCACTGCAATTCGTCCGCTTGATGTGACATTCCAGTTTTTACCTCCTGGCACATCATCAGTAAAATAATGGGGGTCCAGGCCGGCTATCAGGAAGTCTTCCGATACCCCAATATATCCCCAGGCGGCATTTTCATTACTATTAGCGGAAGGCAGATGAAATTCAGAAACTATATCACCGCTGGCGGGATCAAGCCGGAGGCATGCATGGTTATAAATAACATATATTCCATCTTCAAGTGACACATAAGGGCTACCCATGTGGTCTGCCCCGGACTGGTGATCAGTGTTGTCAAATGGTAACCCGATATCAGGGAATGATCTTTCCCATAATAATCTTCCGGTATAGACATCCCTGGCACCGAGTGTATTCGGACCAAGAAGGATGAGCCTGCCACCGCTTACCTGGGGAACAGGTCCTCTCCCATGCCTGGGGAGGGCGTTTTCGTTGGAAGGGCCGCCAAAACATAATAAACCTAAAGGAGCTTTTACAAGCACATCCCTGGAAACTACCGTATTGGCTATATCAGCATTCTGATGTGTCCAATCCCCGGAACCAGGTAAAGGTCCCTCACGGATCAGGAATGTTAGTCCACCCTCATGATAAAGTTTTGCATTTTCCAGCTTTGCATCTTCCACCCATCCGGAAATTTTTTCTTTTTTGACAGTTTCCCTTATTATGCAGGCTATTCCTCCATAGGGACGCAGGGAAGTAAATGTTTTTTTTATAAAGTCAACACCTTCCTGAAAACCTAATGCCTCTGTATCTTCCAATACCATAAGATTTGCAAAGTATGGGGGCAGGTTCACAGATTCCATGTTCCCATTTAATGCTGAGACCCTTTCTCCGTATATACCTGCATTATCAAGGCGTTTACGGAGTTTATCCACTCTTTCCGGATCAGGATCCAGGAGGATAATTTTCATTTCAGGTTGTTGCAGAATTTCATCCAGCAGGGTTTCATTATGTGTGCCCGAAAGCACTGTGTATCCGCCTTTGGAGATGACTTTCCCAATGCCTGATTTTAATAAGAAGGAAAATTCTTTTTTTTCTGTGTTTAATTCGGGAACAAATGGAATTTTTTGCAGTTCATGCCGGATCACTTCTCTTTTTCCCGGTCCAAAGCAATAAACTTTTCCTTTTTTATTAATTACAATCAACCTGTTAGATGCGGACAGCATGTTCCATATCTCTCCTTCCACATAACCGATTCCGTTAACTTCTGCCACATCTTTTTCACCGGGAGGGTCAATAGCTACTATTCTTCCATCAGTGTCGTTCCCGTAAAACCGGTTTCCGGACTGGATAAATATTTTTTCCACTTCATCATCGAGGGGGACAGACCATAATTTCTGAAGGGGATAATGTTGGGCTGTACGTCCCCGTGCGCATGGTTTGCTTACCTGCATTTTCTTTTGCGGCTGATGGGCGTATGCTGACAAATGGTTAGCGGCAAAGCCAAGGATACCCTCGTCGTTAGCTATCGCGAGATCTACCAGGGGCCAGCGTGATAATTCCTCCTCTCTTCCAGGTTGAACAACTTTAAGGGAAGGAGTACGGACCTGGTTTTTAAGAGTGCCGTCAGAGAGGCAACTGGTTTCCCCGGTAAGGTGGAAATATCCGTTTTTTATCATTACGGAATATCCTCCCTGGCCAGGCCATCCCCTGCCAAAAGGCCAGGGATAGAAGTTTAAATACAGCAGTTCGCCTGTATCTGTTTTATATCCACCAGGTCGCGTTCGGCCATTAGGTACCAGGAGGATATTATCTTCCGCTGCAAGATATCCCTGTGGTGCAGCACCTCCATAGCCGGCTGCAGAATGTATCTGGTTGATGAATGCAGCACCGCTGGTACTGTTTTCCCAGATTAGTTTTCCTGTTTCCGTATCAAGGGCATAAATAAAAACACCCATGAATGGCCATATACCTGAGGCATAATATATTATGTTATCTTTAAGTACAGGGCCTCCCCTGGAAGGCCAGCAGTCAATAAGCCTGCCATTTCCCAGGATTTTCCGGTTCACCTGCAACCCGCGGTGTTTCCAGCGTAACTGGCCGGTACCGGCATCCAGGCAATACATGTATCCATCGTCAGAAATAAAGAATATTTTTCCATTAGTTGCAACCGGAGCAAAACGTACCGGGCCATTGCAGTAATACCGCCATAACTCTTCACCGGTTTCCAGTGCATAGGCTGTCAGCCGGTCGTTTATCATTGACGGGACATACAATATGCCGTTATATGCAATAGGCTCGTATGACAGGTCAAATGCAAGTTTATCACCTTCCTCTTCCTGCATCGGCCATGCACTTTTTGGTTCAGGCAGTGTCAGTATCCAGTGCAGCGACAGATCACGCGGTAGTTCATGCGGGCTGAAGGCTGTCCGCCCTGCATCATACCTCCACATAGGCCAGTTGCCCGGTTCAGCAGATGACTCTCCCGAAACAGGAATTAACCTGTTAGAACTGAGGATCAATGACAGGAGAAACAGAGATAATATGACAAGGTTTGAATATCTGAACATCCCGGATTTAAAACGGTGAAAATACCTGTTTTTATTCAAATTCCGGCAGATTAACTGGACAAAAAACGGTGCAGTAGGGTTGGCAATAGGCCGGCTGTGGGTTTTAAATCATTGCAATCCTACTACCACTTAAGTATTCCTTAATTGAGGATATATTTAAAAGCTTCTTTTTCTTCTCTGGTTCCAGTTTGATGTCCTTATTCCCACTTATCAATGATTCTAAAGGTATTCCTAAGTATCTATTTAATAAGGCTATCATTTTTAGCGTTAATGTTCTTTTTCTGTTCAATACTTCGGATACTCTTGTTTTGCCACCAAATAATGGTGCAATATCAGCTTGCTTAAGATTCATTTGTTCCATTCTGAACTTAATTGCCTCGATTGGGTCAGGGGCTTCAATCTGGTAATGTTCCTGTTCGTATTTTTCAACAAGCAACGATAAAAGTTCTATTTCTTCACCTTCCGGGCTATCTGGTTCAATAGCCTGTTCTGAACTGTTAATAAGGCTGTAAATCCTTTTGCAAGCTTCGTTATATTCTTGCTCTGTCTTTAATATTTTAGTTTTCATAACTTATTGTTTTTGCATCTATTTTATCATATTCCTTATGTGTACCGAACCACACAATAAAAACAATTTTAAGTTTGTATTCAATATCAACGATTAACCGGTAATCATTGCCTTTTATATTGAACACTACTCGTTTTGAACTTATTATACTGGCATTACCATATTTTGCTTTCAGTTCGTTTGCATTATCCCAGGTTGAGTATTTTACTTCAAAAATCCAGGCTTTTATAGGTTCAGCTGCCTGTTGGTACTTACTTAACTGGCAATAATCCGTAAGATTTTTCTCTTTTATTATTCTCATACTTTGCAAAGTTAATAAAAAGTTACCAAATAAGGTAACTTATTATTGACTTAATCATCTTTAGGGATGATATTTTTTTTGTGATTCTTATTTCTTGTTGCAATATTGCAGCGGAAAATTCTAATTTTGCTTTAGAAATAGTGTGGCTAATCCTCCATTTTGGAGATAGGATTGAGATACATTTATTCTTATTGTGTAATTTCCATTATCATCAGTACTGACATATTCTGTTTTACCATCACTGACAGTTGAACTATAATTTGTGTTTATTTCATAAATATTATCTGAAGCTCTTAATTCTTCAATTTCATCTATAGTAGCTTGATAATTAGCTTCTCTGAATTCAGACCTGTCTATTCTACGTTCAAGGGAGTTCGTTCCTTTACCTTTTTCTGTTCTATTTCCCATCCTTTTTTGCAGTTTGGCCTGAAGCTTTTGTTCATAATTTACACCTTTCTGACCCTGATTTTCTACATCATTGACAGCTGTTGTATCGCCAGAGAATTTCATTCCATCAGGATCTATGAATATAATAGGATTATTAGCACAGTATGTATAAGGAGATAATGAATAATATTTTTCCGTCAATGGATCAGCGACGTGCCATCTCCCAATCACCGGGTCATACATCCTTGCCCTGTAATCATACCAATCCCTTTTATTACACCATAATAATCACTGTAATGATTAACCAACATAATGACAACCTTCTCAAAGAACTAATTATTTTTATTGATCAGGTTAATAATGACCCTGATCATAGTATCTTTTTCATCCTGTTTACTGACAGCAATCATTAATGTCAAAGCGACCAGAGCATTATCAGCAATTCTTTTTCTGCCTGAGTCATTATATAAGATCCCATTTTTGTCCATGAAATATAAGAATAAAAAAGCAGCAATGCGTTTGTTCCCATCCGTAAAGGAATAATTTTTCGTGATGAAGTAAAGTAAATTTGCTGCTTTCTCCTCAATGCTTGGATAAAGGTCTTTTCCATCGAAAGTTTGATAGATAGCATTGATTGAACTTCTAAATGATTTATCTTTTTCCCGGCCGAATAGTTCACTGTTCCCATGAGCTTTTTTTACAGCCATTATCTGCTCAACAGCATCTTCATAATTTAGTCTGAATTTCTCCTTCGACCTTGTTCCGTCGATCTCAAGCGACTGGTAATCATATCGATCCAATATTTCCAATGCCATTGAATAATCCGAAATAATATGTAATAAACCAAGACTTTCTTCGCCAGTTAGTTGTTTTGAACCGGCAGAAGTTCTGATAAGTCTGATGGTCTCCTATAGTTCTGTTAATTGTTCATTCTTTTTTTCCAGAACCTGTTGGTTTACTGCATATCCTTTAATTAAATACTCTCTTAATACTTTATTTGCCCAAATCCTGAATTGAGTCCCGCGTAAGGAATTTACTCTGTAGCCAATTGAAATAATAACATCCAGATTATAAAAATCAACCAAATATGTTTTACCATCGGAAGCAGTTGTTGCATTTTTTGCAACAACTGAATTCCTCTCTAATTCCCTTTCCCTAAAAATATTGCTGATATGCCTGGATATTACACTTTTATCACGATCAAAAAGCTCTGTGATTTGGTTAAGGCTCAGCCACACGGTATCCTTATCAATAGAAACCGATATCTCTGTGTTATCATTTACCTGGTATATTTTTATCTCAGACATTTGCGTTACTTTCCTCTAAAAATACTCATTTTAATGTGATTTTTTACAATCAACAATTAAATTCTTACAGAGAACATTATTTTTTTGTTTAATTTCAAATGTGCGGTGCAATGGCAACTGCGAAAGGCCGCACCTCCAAGGTGTTTTCCAGATGATATCGCATTTTACGATACCATGATTTCAACTTCCTTAACGGTTAACTGGAAAATAAAATGCAAGGATAACACTTGAATCTGAAAAAGCATTATCATACGTTTTTGCACCATAAGTACATCTGGCAATTAAAATGTTCTATGATTTACTTGCATCTGGATCGATATATATTAGGGAATTATTAAATGCATAATTAAAAGAGCTTGCCTATGGAAATCAATCCGCCAAAGAGTCCACCACTTTTCCACCCACATTAAATGACGGTAATGGGTCAAGGATAATATTTGACTCACTACGTCAAGTGATGGGAAGTTCCTGCAACAGTTTGTTCTTTTAACTATTTAAATACCGTTATCTTTTCAGGCAGGAGTATAATGACATAAATGGATTAAGAAAGGTTTTCGGAGAGGATGTAAAGGATTATAACTATATACGGCCTCATATATCCCTCGGGGGATATACACCTTTTGAAGCATATTCAGGCATGACAGGTTTACATGAACAATGGAAAGAACAGATACAGGAAGCCAGGAGGGAGAGGTTACTGATTAACAGAAAGGAAATATGCCGGTTTTGTAGATAAGTTTCCGGTCAGGAAGGACATTGCACAGGAAAAGATGCGTAATATTTCTTAAAGAAATATTGAAATAATTGGAAGTTAATGTAACTTATTGTATATTAATGTTTTTTGGGTGTTATGTTGCAATTTTGTAATAAAAAAATCTGATTTATTATTAGAAATTGCAGAGTTATTGTATTGATTAGATATAGTTAAATAACGATTGCCATAGAGTTATAATTATTTTGATATACCACCTTTAATTTTGATTTGTGTTTTATCTGAAAAGAATAATACTATTTGTTTACTTTTATATAAAAAATAAAGAGAAATATAAATTAATACAGTAATTAAGTTCACTATAATACTAACCATCCTACTTATTCTATCAGATCTATCCAAATAATTCTTAAACAGAAAAGGGACGCTAATTAACAGCATAATGGGTATTATTACAACAATGATTCTTCTGCAAGTAATATTCCTGTAAAACATTCCTATTGAACAAATTATAATTGTCATGCCGATTAATATAGATAAAGTATTCAGGATAATTATTAACTCAGGAGGGAAAAATAATATTGGAATATAACTTTTTTCTATATAAGTATTTAGATCCTTAAAAATTAAAAAAAAACATTTAAATGAGCTTCTATTCATTAATATTAGAAACGCTATCCCAATAAAATTAAAAACTTTCAAAATTTCTGGTTTTTTCATTTATGAACATATAATTTTTACTTAGTTAAATTCATTTTAAAAATCTAATTAATAGAAAATTAAAAAATGTCAGCACAAATGCAAGGAACAAATATGTGGGAATATTTTTTATGCTCTCAGACCAAGTTAGTGACTGTATTGAAAACTTATAAATATTTGGTTCGCCTAGCAATTTAAAAGCAATAAAAATTGTAGAGAAATATACTATATACAGAAAAAGATAATTAGTTTTTTTCACTGTTAAACTCAAAATTTGAAATTATATTATAAATCTATAATGTCTTCAGGTTTTTGTTCATCAGTCTCATTCTTAGGCTGAGAATAATTATCAATAAATTGTTGAACTGACTTAATAATAAATTCTGTCATGTCAGAAGTAAAAGTCATCGTGGGATTAGGCAACTCTGGAACATCCGGGGGAGCATTTAATACCGCCTTGGCTATGCCAGCCATAGTACCAACTGCTACTGAAGTTTTAATTGATTCTGTTGTAATGATTTCTACAGCTTTATTAGTAACAAGATCACCTAATACAGGTGCCCCTTCAGCAATTATTACAGCACCCATTGTTGCCATGCTACCCAGAGAAACAGATTTAATAACTGGATCTATCTTAATCCATTGCTGGATTTCAGGTGAGGTTGTTCTTTCCCACCAACTAGTACTGGGCTTTAATTCCCCCCTATTTGTTGTAAAACTTTTACTCACTTGTGTAATGGGTTTTGGTTCCAATGGTTGTGAATAAGTACTAACCTGTGCAGTAGTACTTGCAACTGTCAAATTACCATGTTTATCTCTAATATTATTTGCCGGAACACCCTGCAAACCCCAAAGATCAATATTAGTTACTGGATTGTTACTAGCATGATTATAAGGGGAAAGATTGTCAAACTCATTAGCCTTAGGATCCAGGCTCGGAAAACGTCCCAGCTGCAGGTCATAGAACCGTGCCCCATAATCATACTAATGAAAGGTCACCGTATCCAGGTTAAGTTCAGCAGCAACTTTTCAAGATGAGGTATACTTTCTGAAGCAGTTTTCCAGACAATATCCATATCTACATCTATGTAATCGTGAATGAGTATATCTCTCATTCCTGCCATGTCAGCCCATGGCACATGCGGATTTACCTTTCTGAAGTCCTTCGAAATTCTTTTAGTTGCTTCTCCGATAATTTCCAATTGGCGAACAATAGCATCCTGTGTAATAAAATCTTCTGAGAATGCGAGATGATCTTTACCGGTAAGGTAGGATTTAATCCTTTTTATGCTTTCAAGAATGTGCTCAATATAGATGTTATCATCTTTCATTCAAAGATAACTTTAAGATCTTTATGAATGTATTTTTTAAGTCTTTCATTCTTTAATGAAGCTTCAGTAACCAGGTCAACCTCCCTTCCAAGTATCTGTGAGAGTTCACGGTGAATCCTGACCAGGTCGAGTAAAGAAATGGTGCTTCTGAATTTCACCAGAATATCTATATCGCTTTCATGAGTTTCTTCTTTCCTGGCAAATGAGCCAAAAATTCCTATTCTCTCAGGACTATATGGTCTGAGATAATTAATTATACTTTTATTTATTTCATTATGATCCATGTCAATACAAATATATGTTTTTTCTTTTAATTGAACTCTTCCCTGAAGTTTTTTATGGATGTTGTTGCAATATTGCAGGATAAAATTCTGATTTTACTTTAGAAATTGCTTGGATGTTTACCTATATAGCTCTTTAGCTGTTTAATACACTTGATAGCATAGCAACACCCTGTTCTGTAAAAGCCATTGGGGCATAGTGAACACCACCCCAACTTGAGGTGCCAAATTGGCTCCTCAAGTCTGCGAACTCAGTATCTGATAACTCGAACATAAAGTCCTCCGGAAAGCGACTAATATTTCGTCTGACAGCCCTTTTTAGCTGTTTGGTTTCTACCTCATTAAGCTCAGCGAGGTCTCTGTCAAACATGACTTTCTTGTTCCGGATAATATGTATCTTACTCATTATGATTTCAGCAGGTATCGCTATATCTTTTTTTTAATTCACTCATAGTTGTAGATTTCAGATTATTACGAAGATATAATTTCTTGTTTTATTTTAAGGTCACAATTTGTGATCTTAAACATTTCATTTGCCAGGAACTCTAAGCATATCAGGCCTCATATATCCCTTGGGGGATATACTCCTTTTGAATCATATTCAGGCATGACAGGTTTACATGAACAATGGGAAGAACAGATACAGGAAGCCCGAAGGGAGAGGTTACTGATTAACAGAAAGGAAATATGCCGGTTTTGTAGATAAGTTTCCGGTCAGGAAGGACATTGCACAGGAAAAGATGCGTAAAATTTCTTAAAGAAAGATTGAAATAATTGGAAGTTAATGTAACTTGTTGTATATTAATGTTTTCCGGTTGAGTTGTTGCAATATTGCAACAGAAAATTCTAAATTTGCTTTAGAAATAGCTGTGGTATTCTGAAGATGTAACTTGAGTAATAGAATCTTCTTCACCATATTCAGATAAAACATTATTCACCTTCTCGATAGTAGCAACAGCATCTTTTGCACCTTCAATACTATTAACATTATAACCAAGATTCTGATAATACTTTATTAATTTTTGTTCATCAGATTCCTGTTTCTTTTTTTCATCATCATCAGAGTCAGGATCCATCCCATCAGGGTCAAATAAATTTACTGGATTATTAAAGCAATATTTGTATGGATTAATACTTGGATATTTTTCAGCCATTGGGTCTATGGTATGCCACCTCCCTAAAGCCGGGTCGTACATCCGTGCATATAATCATAACATTAATAAATCACTGGTGGATTTTGTCGTAAGGAATCTGCTTTTTCTGATAGTTTTTTAATTAGAATATTTTCATATAGCTTCTTATTACCTTTTTTATTTATATTATAGAGTGTTATTATTCTGGAACTTTCTGTTAATCTAAAATATAAAGTTCCGAATTTAATTGTAAAAAACCCTATAAATCCAAGTTCACTATTTGAGGGAGAGAAATCAACATAGTAAGTAAAAATATTAAAATTTTCATTATTAATATCCACAGGAATTCTTGAATTTACAAACAAATCAGCTCTACGCTGTCCAAGATTCAGTCTAAAAGTGTCTTTAACAGTAAGATTTGTTTGATTTGTTAAGATAGAATCAATACTTTGAATATATCCTATTTCAGAAATTAATTTACTCTTATTGTCAATATTTGTTACAAAGTAAGTTGTATCATTATATATTTCCTCTATCTTATATTCTTTTGATACATATTTAATTGATTCTGAGCATGAAGCGAACAAAAAAATAATTAGGATTAAGTTTTTAATAATATCCATAAAAAATAATTTTTTCAATTTGCTTTTGGGAGACCTTTAAATTAAATTTCTCATTAATAACATTTAGTATACTATTAATCCTTTGTCCATATATGGATTTTTGAACATTTGCTGATTTATGATCTTCAAGGGCATTTCCAGGTAATTTACCATCCATTCCTTGATACTTTCCACTCATAAACCGTTCTTCACTAGGTTTACCATGAATAAATACTTCATGAAACCATGTATCAGTTGCATCTAAAACTGCATAACCGTTATTCTTCCAATTTGACTTACTAATACTTCTGCTATCATTATCATCGAGAAAATAGTTAATATTTAATTTACCTTCACTAATTGAACTTTCCGTATATCCAGCAGCATTCAATCCCTTGGTTTCTTCCTTAGAATCTAAGTCTTCTACATTAAAAGAAATATTAACTTCCTTGCTAACCTCTCCATCAGATGAAGCTTCGAAAGAAGTATTAAAAAAAACAAATTTAAATTGAAAGCCTTCTTGTGCATGATTTTTTAAATATTCTTGACCTGTTGATGTTAGAGAAAATAGCTCAAAAGCGAGTATTTGTTTCAAGTGTAAATAATTCCCTTCTTCATCTTTATCATATAAATTTCCTAAATCAACATCCATTCCATTTGGATCAATATATAGAAGTGGATTATTTAACACATAAGTATATGGAGAACTATCTAAGTATTTCTCAGCCAATGGGTCTTTTGTATGGAATCGCCCTAAAACTGGGTCATAAAACCTTGCTCCGTACGAATATAATTCAAGTGATACTCCTCCGATTGTCTCATCCTGCAATTCCTTCCCATTGTACAAATACTTATTTTCCCCTCCCAGCATTCCAGCAAATGACATACCAAACGGGTAATAATCCGTACGTTGTAGCACCTCCGTGGAAGAAGTGCCCCTGTCTATCCATCCGTCGTGGTTGCGATCCGAAAAGACCACACGCGTATTTCCCAGGTGATCCCTGAGAAAATACTGGTATTCGAATGTCGAACCATCTTTGTTTATCATCCCTTCCGGGTTAAGAATGTAACTTACCTCATAATCTGACTGGGGGTCATCACTCTTATATACAAAACTTCCGTAATAGGCAGTATAGGCTTCTTCATCGTAATTTTTTACCCATTTTACTCCAGACGCATCGTAAATATAATAAATATTTTCTTCTCCGGAACCAGGATGTATCCATAGAGGAATAGGCCTATAAGAGGATTATGAGGTATAAGATTAAGATATGTTTTTACTAAGTACTAAATAAATTTTGAATAAAAAAAGGTATTGAAAAAGCCAGTTTGCTTATATTCAATACCCTGCAACTTAAACACGCGGTGAGGGGGGGATTCGAACCCCCGGTACCCGTTAAGGTACGGCAGTTTAGCAAACTGCTGGTTTCAGCCACTCACCCACCTCACCAAATCATTAATTTATGCAAAGTACGGCAGTTTATCCGCCGGCTGGCGGATGGTTTCAGCCACTCACCCACCTCACCAAATCATTAATTTATGCAAAGTACGGCAGTTTATCCGCCGGCTGGCGGATGGTTTCAGCCACTCACCACCTCACCAATATAATAATTTACTTTCCTTTTACAGGCAGCGCAAAAATATATAATTGATACCGACCTGCAAAATTTTATATTAAATTTTCAACTTAGCAGGATTCAAGTTTAAGTCTGCTCTGAAAAGTCATATTATTTCAAATATCGCCACAGATTCACAGATTAACCGGAAATGTTACTTTGAAACATAAGACATGATCCCGATGGCCTCTCCGGCCTTCCCTTCCTTGAAGTTTATCATTACAATATAAACACCTGATTTCTGGCAGGTAAAGTTCAGTGATTTATATTCCTTCCCTGTTTCAGGATAATATGTGCTGGCAAGTAAATTAGTTTCATCATATAGCCGCAGAATGGCTTCTCCTTCAGAGTTATCAAGATTACAAAGTGAAAAGCGATATGTTATATTTCTTCTTAACACAAGGGTAGTGCGAAATACAGGAGGTTTTTCATTAGGCCTCATACCATCAAGTTTGACAACAAAATCTTTCAGGTATGTTGCATCCAGACCGGCATTTAGAGCACATTGCTGAACTGATTCCTGTATATTCTGGCCTGCTGCCGGTATTAATACAAAGGAAACTAACGGCAATACTATGATCAGGAAATATTTAAGAATGTTCTTCATTGTTTCAGATAGTTAAAAGGCGGTTTCTTACTTTTTCAGTGACATTGATAATGCTGTCCAGCACATCATCGGTTATATCAACAATACTGGTTTCCTGTTGAACTATGGTAAGCATCCCATCTTTATCGACAGCCTGCGGTTCTCCCATCTCGTACGTAATTTTAACTTTATCGAATTCGTTTTTAATTAATTCAAATTCTTTAATAAGCTTTGCAAAATCTTCATCCCTTTCATAATTTTTTAAGATCAGCATAAGATTATTCAGTGTGATTTTCTGTTCTCCGATATATTCTGCAAGGAATTCATTTTTAGTTTCTTTTGCTACCTGTGTGGCGAAATACATCCCTTCTATCCATACTCCTGAAACCATCAGCGCGCTGAGATTATTTCTTTCAGTTTTTCTCAGGTGTTCGTCCATTTTATTGAAACTATGAACTGAAAGGAACATAAGAGAATCAATATTGGAACTTCCGGTTGCCAGCCTTTTGAGGGTATTAAAATCAAAAAACTGGCTTACCCTTAAGCCGTCAGCAAGTTTATTTATTGAAGTAAGATAGTTGATAGAAGTGCCGGTTTTTTCATAAACATTGAGATAGCCCAGGTCGGCACCAAGAATGCCTAAAGCGAGAGCCATTTTAAAGCTTGTGGAATATCGGTTCTCAGAACTTATATCTGATAAGTGCTGCGCTGAAAAAGGCACACCAAGGTCTTTAATAATAGCTGCCATCTCAACGGGAGAGGAAATATTCTGAACGATTTCCTCCATAGCCTCTGAGGATATCTTCAGTTCACCAGCTTCCATTTCAGTGCCCGGGAAGGTAAGATCTTCCCTGGAACGACTTTTGCAAGCTGTAATGACAATTCCTGCGAGTAACAGGATACATAATTTATTTACCATTTGCTAAAAAATTCTTATTACAAATTTATAAAAAGATTTAATTTCCCAACAATTTTTTCAGCAGCCCACTATATAGTGTAACATAAAGCAGCAGACTGAGGCTCCAGATAACACTCATGTTAAACCAGTATGTATTGAAATACCTTCCCATAAAATATTTTTGCGGGGCAAAAAAATGAGACCTGAAACCTATGAACGAATCAGGACTGGGATCAAGAAATATCGGGTCAGTTTGCCGGACCAGTTCCAGGTTGTATTCCACCAGTTTATTTTTTTCATATATCTTTCTCACATGATCTGAAACACTTTCATTATGATACCTGTCAAGCATACTGAAATATAATCCTTTCTGGTTTTCCATCAGGTAATGTATGCGATTTGACTTTTCCCTGTCAGACCTGATAAAGATCTGCAGATAATGATCGTTTATTTCTGCAAGGAAAGTGTCAATTTTTCCTGCCATAACAGGATCAAATGTCCGGGCATTAAGATCATTTTTAAAAGGGAGGGGAATACCTGTTACCTTGTGTTCTTTCAGTATTTCATTTTTAATCAGTGTAAGATCATTTACGGTCGATGTTAGCCCGCCATTATTCCTGTAATCATCCAGGCATTTATCCAGGCGATTTTCCAGTTCAGGTATGTTATAAGACAACTGGAAATCGGAATTAGTAATCTTTTTATCCAGATCATAGAAGTGTTTCTGAAATGGATTATCTTTGAATTGTCTCACCATAAGGGCTTCAAACGACCATTTGGTAGGCATTATTTCTGCAAGTAGAGGTACTTTGTCGATCCTGCTGATATTCCGGTTAAGCTTATCAAAACTGAACATAGCTCCGCTCAGCACCATCATTGGAATGATCACGAGAGGGATAAGTATATAAATGGTAATTGCGGAATTAAAGGATGCGGAAATGTTTAATCCCAGCATATTGGCGCAAACTGCTGTGGTAAAGAATGCAAACCAGTAATGAAATGTCATCTCACGCAATTCAATAATGTTGTTTGCCACCAGGACAAATGAAGCTGCCTGGATAGCAGAGATCAGGGTAAGAATCGCAATTTTTGACACAAGGTAAGCAGATCTGCTGAGGTTTAAGAATTTTTCCCTTTTCAGAATTTTCCGGTCCCGGAATATTTCTTCTGCACTTACAGTTAAACCCAGGAAGAGAGCAACAATGAGTGCCATGAAAATATAAATGGGTATATTTTCATTTTCCCTGAAAATATACCTGTTGGCAGAAGGATCAGCCACATACCGGATAATATAGGAAAGAATAAAAGCAAGGACAGGGGCTTCAAGGAGAGTAATGGCGAGATATTGCCTGTTGCTTAGTTTAGACAGGAAATCTCTCACTGTGAAAATCCTGATTTGCCTGATCCATCCTGGTATATTCAGCGTTCCCGGTGGTTTTGCTTTAATGTCAGGCACATCCCGGGCACCTGGAGAATTGGTTGTATAATATTCCTGCCATTTTTCAGGGCTTACTTTTCGGTCAGGTGTATAATTTCCGTATTCATCAACTACTTTAGCTTCAATAATATTAAATATCAGTTCGGGGTTAACATTACCGCAGACAGGGCATTCGCCTATGTCAGGATTGACCTGTGCATCCAGGTGTTTGAAGTACATCACTGCTTCCACAGGATTTCCCGAATAAACCATGTAACCACCCTGATCAAGGATGATCACATTGTCGAACATTTTAAAGATCTCAGAGGAAGGCTGATGGATCACAACAAATATCAGTTTTCCTTTTAATGTAAGTTCACGGAGGAGATCCATAACATTTTCCGAGTCTCGTGAAGAAAGTCCGGATGTAGGCTCATCAACAAACAGGATGGAAGGTTCCCTTATCAGTTCGAGGGCAATGTTAAGTCTTTTTCTTTGTCCTCCGCTGATGGTTTTGTTAAAAGGACTCCCTACTTTCAGGTTTTTCTTGCCTTCCAGGCCCAGGCTTAGTAAAACTGCATCCACTTTAGCAGTAATTCCTTCTTCATCAATATCACGAAAGCATAATTTGGCATTGTAATAAAGATTTTCAAAAACAGTTAATTCTTCGATAAGGAGGTCGTCCTGCGGGATATAACCAATGACACCATTAAGCTCTTTATTATCTTCATTAATGTTTATCCCGTTTACTTTTACTGTTCCGGAGGAAGGTTTATATATACCGGAGAGCAGATTAAGAAGAGTTGTTTTCCCTGAGCCGCTGGCGCCCAGTATCCCGACAAGATTACCCTGCATGGCGGAAAAACTTAAATTCCGCAGTCCTTTTTCTCCGCTCCTGAACCGGAAATCAAGGTTTTCAGCCGAAAAAGAAATGCGGTGTTCAACCATTTCCTTCAGAAAATGAGAAGCTACATCACTGTAATATATGGGTTTCCCTTTTGGAACTTTTATTGTACTCCCTTTCGAGAAGAGATACACACGGTTTTTATGAATACCAAGACCATTCAGAAATAAATCCTCATTCCCTGAATACTTCATGAAATAAAGGTTTACATCGGGTATGCGAAGTACAGCGAGGTTGTTATCAAGCTTTCCGATCTTTATGTGGTTACTCCCGGTATCAACTTCTTTGTCATTTATAATTAATATATTAGGATCAGACGTTTCCTGGAGGTGTTCCTGAAGAATAAAGATCTCTATGCTTTTTTTTATGTCTTTTGAAATGCGGAATACATCAGCAACGGTTTCAATGATAGCAAGCCGTTGCCTGGTAAGTTTCATTGAAGCGGAGACAAGTTCGTACAGCCTGACAAGAACTACCACTTTCTGACTTTGATTCAGTGTTTTGTTGATTTTCTTACATATCCCGAGTATCCTTACGCTATCAAGGACCGATGTCAACTTATGGGTTGTCCCTGGAGGAGAAGGGGCAGATCTTCCTTCATCCCCGGTAGAAAATTCAATAAAGAGCTGATAATACTCTTCGGAGTGCTTTTCTCCAAGTTGCTGAGTAAGAAATCCCCGTACATACTTCTTCTCATCTTCTTCCACTCCTCCATCCTGTTTGGTAAGAATGGCAAAAAGTTGCATCAGCGCTTTCAGGATCTCTTCACTCATATTTCTTCCGGGTAATTAATATTTGATATGTTCAAACGGGATTTCAGCCATTTCACTGTATTCTTCTCCTGCCTCTTTCATGTCTTCATCATAAGCCGGATAGTACCATTTTATGGTTACACCATTCCCGTTTTTATATATATCTTCCAGGATCAGGAGTATGTCAAGAATAATTTTCGATGAGGCAGTATTGAAATAATTGAATTTGAAGTTTAATGTAGTTTCAGGAAGCGGATTCCCGGAATATTCTTCCAGCCATTTCATGACAGGTGCATAAAAAGTATTTACATCCTCGGGGAGGGATTTTCCTGATATCTCAAATATTTTATTTTCAACATCGAAGAGGATTTCCGGACTGTCGTCTGTGGCTTGTATTTTCAAAGAGTTCATAATATTATAATAGTTGAGAAAGTGGATTATTGGAGAAAAAATCAATATCAGACTTGAGCTTACTCCGAAAGATCGGATTTGCGATTTTCAATGGTTTTATCCCCCCCAGCCCCCTAAAGGGGGAGCCATTATAAATCAGCAACTTGCAAAAAGTCCCCCTTGGGGGATTTAGGGGGAAATGATTTTTCAAAGTTGACTCAAATTTATATTTAAAATATCTGGTGATCATAAAATCTCATCTTGAACGTGGAATTGTTGATGTAAAAAGAAAAAAGGTAGAATTACCCGGAAGGGGCATGAAGTGGAATTCCAGGTTTTTACCTGTTTTTCTTTTTATGTCGATAAAACCTAATCCTGCACCACCTTTATCTGAGATTTTTCCTTCTTTCAACTGTTTTTTATATAACTGATCAAGTTCATTTTTATCCAGCGAATTAATATGGTCAAGCGTGTCTTTGAGGTGTCCGACCTGGGCATTGTCGATAAGATTGCCGGTAGTCACATGGTATTCTGCGTTATTTACACTTACCATAAGAATCCCCCTGTGCATCTTTTCCTTTTCATTTATTTTAGTTTCAGCTGCGTGCCTGGCAATATTTTGCAGGGATTCCACCATTACATGATAGACCTTTTTTTGTACTACTTCCGATTCTTCTTCCCTTGATAATTTTTCCTCCGTAACAGATGTGAAAGCTTTGATTATCTGGTGGTTTATATCTCCCTCGTACACCAGGGTAACTTCATAGGTTTTCATACCTGAATAGAAATCATATACAAATTTGAGAAAACTATGTTTATCTGAACTTTTACTCATTGCTATAATTTTTTCAGTATGAACAAATGGTCTAACATAATTGAATTTAACAGGAACATGAATAAATACGGGTGTTTGATATTTTCAGTCCATGTGAATTTCACAGGAAAAATCCAGGTTGCCAATAAAGAGCCTTAATATTTGCATGAAAGATAAAAAAGAATCTTTAGAATTCAATACCTATCATTAACAAATCGTCTAATTGTTTAAATCCTTCCTGCCACTGGGCAAAATCATATTCAAACAGGGAATAATATTGCTGCATGGTATATCCCGGATATTCAAGGATCAGGTCACGAACTCTTTTTGGGGAGTATTTTCTCCCGTAAGGTCCCCCAAGCTGATCTGTCAACCCGTCGGTAAAGAAGAAGATCTTATCTCCATGTCTTATATTGATTGCATTATTGACGAACTTCTCATCCAGTTTTTTTTCAATCATCACTCCCCCGATAGCTTTCCTGTCGCCTTTGAATTCTGTAAGTTCTCCTTCGCTCAGGAGAAACAAAGGACGATGGGCACCGGCGAATTCCAGGAAAGTTTTCTTTAGATTTATCTTACAGAGTGCGATATCCATTCCATCCCGGGCTTCAGATTTTTCAGTGCTTTGTTTTAATGTTTTTCTCACACTTTCGTTAAGAGAATCCAGTATTTCAGATGCGCTTAATTCTTCAGCATGATCTGCCACATTATTCAGAAGGAAGAAGCCAATAAAGGAAAGCAGGGCACCAGGTACACCATGTCCGGTGCAATCTATTGCAGCTATGTATATCCACTCATTTTTTACAAAGAACCATGGAAAATCGCCGGAAATAACGTCTCTTGGTTTGTAAAACACGAAACTCCGGGGGAAATATTTCCTGAACATGGCAAGATCAGGAAGAAGGGCTCCCTGGATCCTCCTGGCGTAGTTAATACTGTCTTCAATATTTTTATTTTTTACCTGGATTTCTTTTTCAATTCTTTTTGCCTCGGTGATATCATGTCCTACAAATAATATTGTTTCAAGTTCATTGTTAGTGAATTCAGGTATAGCATCAAAACTGATGATCCTTTCAGTGAGTTTTTCCCCCATTTTCACGGGGATAGACAGTTCCGTATTCATTTTACGGGGAATTTCTGACATCTTTACCAGTGTACCATTGAAATAATCTTTCAGGACCTTCACCATGTCCACTTCCGAAAGTGATTTGTTTATAAGTTGTTTGGATCCTAAAGGGATATAATCTTCCACTACAGGATTGACATAATAGAATTGACCGGATGTACTTATTCTCAGAATGATATCCAGCGAGTTTTCGGAAAGAGATTGCATTCTTGTTTTAAGGCGCTCTTCTCTTTCTGCTCTGATTTTTTCGGTGATATCACGTGAATTCAGGATTATGCCTCTTACAGCGGGGTCATTCAGCAGGTTTTTCGCAGAGGTTTCCAGGTATATTCTTACTCCGTCTTTTTTAATAAATGAATATTGTATTACAGGGATAATTTCTGAATCGGCGGCAGTTATTTCGAGTAATTTCCGCAAGCTATCTGCTCCTTCGCGGGTTAACCTTTCAAAATCTTTACCCTGCATCATTTCTTCCGGTGTATAACCCAGTATTTTTGTAACAGAAGGACTTACATATACCATATGGAGATCGCTGCTGTAAATTGAAATAACTTCGGAAGCATTTTCAAGCAACCAATGAAGCCTGCCTTGCGCCTGCTGGACTTCTGCCATTTTAGCTTCAAGTTGTTCATTGGTATTGCGGAGTTCTTCCTGGGTTTTTGCCATTAGGGAAGCATTCTCCTGCAATTTTTGTTCATTCTTCCGGAGTTCTTCTGTCATTTTCCTTGATTCTTCCAGCAATATCTCTGTTTTTCTGCTTAGCTTGAGATTCAGAAGAGTTCTGCCTATCACTTCTCCCAACTCAAGCAGAAACTGAATAGTAAGTTTAGGTATTTTGTCAGAAAGAAATGCGAATTCCATTACTCCCTGGAGGGAGTCATCTGAGATCAACGGTACAAGCAGGATGGACGAAGGTTTCTGATCACCTAATAAACCCGATGTAATGGTTACGTAATCTTCAGGGATCTCTGTACGATAGACATAATCCATCTCATATGCACATTCACCGACAAGTCCTTCTCCCAGACTGAATTCCTGGCAAATATATCTTTTACGGTTATAAGCGAATAAAGCAGTATTTATAAGCTTTTTCCTTTCATTATTATATATGTAGAAAGCTCCCTGGACAGCACCAATATAATTAATAAGTGTTTTAAGGATACGCAACGAAAGATCATTGATATTTGTTTGTGTCCTGAGGATACGTGATATCATCTCTTTTCCTTCAGAGATCCAGAATTGCTGATTTTCTTTTTTAATATTGGAGCGCAGGTAGCTTTCTATCATAATGAGCGCGTTTCCCAGCTTATCCTCTGGCCCTTCAGTTTCTAACTGACCGGTAAGATCACCAGTACCAATTTTTTTAGCATATACTGCATATTTTTCTAGGGATTGTTTGTCCCTGTCAATGATTAATGTATATCTTTTTTCTGTTTCCTGTATTTTTTCCTGAAAATAAGTATAGAAATAAATAAAGATAAATGGAAGGATTGTTGCGGCTATAAGTGCGGGATCCTTAATAAATAATCCCAAAAGTGCAGAAAATGTAAAAGGTAACTTTGACTGGATAAAAACAAGGACATATAATAAAATAAGGTAGATTATTCCTGAAAAGATCAATAAAATCAGGGTATCCCTATTATTTTTAGTTACATTGTCTGTCATTTTCTTTTCTCAGATTTTTGTAATTCTTCACCAAGTTCATTTATAAGAATATTAAGGACAGCCATCCCTGTATCTCCAATATCTTCAAATGTAGAAAATTCTATCAATGCTATAACTTTATTTTTATTAACCACAGGGAGGAGATAGAGAAACTGCGGATTGGTACTGCCAAGCCCTGATGAAACTGTTCTGAATGAAACCGGAATATTTGATAATTTTATAACTTTCTTCTCCAGCACTGCCTGCCCGTGTAATCCTTCTCCCTCGGTAAATGGCTGAGGCTGGCTGTCGGGAGTGAGAGCATATGAAGCATTTAATTCAAATACCGAAGTAACCGGGTTACATAAAAATAAAATAGCTTGCATAGCATTGAATTCCAAGGCTATATTCCTTAGGATCCTATTACTTTTACTTTCATTTTGATTGTATTTACCGGTTCCTTCTATTATCCTTGCGGCAATATCTTTTGCTGAAACATATTGTGTGTCTCTTTTTTCCTGTTTTTTATTTTCACTTGAACCTTCTATGTCTTTTAAAACGACAATATTTTTATTCATATTTTCCCTGCCGGAAGTGAGAGTAAAATATAATAATATCATTATTAAGATCAGGGAGATGATAAAAAAAATAACAGGAATGAAAGTATTTCCTGAGTTGCCGATAAAGCAATTCCAGGAAGAAAAAAAGAGGGAAGTCACTGATAAGATCAATAAAGAAAATAGCAACAGGTAAATTCTTTTTTTATTATCAGAAGCCATGATTATAATTATAAGTTGCTGATAAAATTAATTATTTTCCCGGCATTCATGATATAATCCGGATTAAACAATTTCAGACACGCCGATGGCATAACCGGGATTTCGCAGTCATCCGGATCCTGAACAATAGTAATACCTCCGGCACATTTTATTTTCCACATACCTTTTACTCCATCGGAGTTTGCCCCGGAAAGCAGAATTCCCATACTTCTTTCTTTATAAACTTCCGCAGCTGTTTCAAACAGGATATCAATTGAAGGACGGCTGTGGTTCACATTTTCTTCAACTGATAATGAAAATCTGAAATCATGGTCCGTCATAAGATGATAGTTGGAAGACGCAATGTAAAGAATTCCGGTAAGTAAAGATTCTTTATCCAAAGGTTCTTTTATGGGCAGCTCAGAATTAACGGAAAGTGCTTCGACAAAACCCTTCCGTATATTTCTCAGGCGGTGGAGGCAGAAAACCACATAATGTTTAAAATCAACAGGTATAGCGGGGATAATTCTGTTGACTACCTTAAAGCTGCCTGCCGAGCCACCTATTAATATCAATTTTCTGTTTCGCATGGGAATAATGCTATGTCTTTCTGAAGATCCTTTCTTCTTCGTTAAAAAATGTCATATTTGATTTTCGAGTCATATATTCTGCAACATTTTCCTGGTACCCGGTAACCAGGAAACCACCGGGCTCGAGTATTTCAATGAAGAGATCAAGAACACGGTTCTGAAATTCACCTGTAAAGCTTAAAAATTTATTACGGAATATTATGAGATTGATTCTTTGAGGTGGGGGTTGAAAATACAAATCATGAATACTGAACTTTACGTGATCAACTATTTTAGTTATCCTGTAAAAAGTGTGGTTTTTAAATTCCAGGTATTTTCTGAAATCATGTCCGGGGAATATATTGTTGAAATTCTCCAGGCTCTGTTCCAGGTTTTTATTATCGAACCAACCGCTTTTAATTACTTCAATACTTTTTTGTGACCAGGAGGAAGCATGAACATCAAATGGTTTAATGAACCCTGAATTTTCCAGCAAGATCAGGAAGGAATAAAGTTCATTTCCTGAGGTGGTTCCCGGTAACCAGGCTACCGGTGAAGAAAGTTTGTTTAATTCCGGCAGTAGTTGGTTTCTGATAGTTTTCCAGCATTCGGTATCACGGAACATTTCTGTTGAAGGGGAAGAGATATCGTACAGAAATTCATCCATGAAATCTATATCTTCCATTAATCGCGCACAAAGCACATCAGGGTATCTTAAAAAATGAAGAGAAATAGTTTTATCTAATTTATATCTTAAGGAGAGCAAAGTAAAGGCTGTAAGGTCGAGATCAAATTTAGATTTACAAACCCTGATGACTTCCTTTGCTTCAACGATACTAGTTACGGGCATAATTAATTATTGCGTTTCTGGTCTTATAATTAGTTGATTAAGTCTTTCAATCTCTTTATTTGCTTCTTCAAGTAATTGATATTTAAGTCGTTTTTCGGTTATATCCTGGGCAAGGAAATATATTTTATAAATATTTCCCTGTTCATCCTTTACCGGTGAATAAGTTGCCATAAGCCACATTTCTTCACCAGTGGGTTTAGATCGCCGGATAGCCCCGGAATACGTTTTATCCTTTAGAACTTCTGCCCAGATCTTTTCAAACTGTTCTTTCTCAATATCTTTGAGGAAGAGCCTGTTATTTTTCCCGAGGAGTTCCCGTTTTGAATAGCCTGTTACTGTTACGAAATTATCGTTGACCGCAGAGATTATGCCGTCAGGTTGTATTTCACACTGGATCATTGAATTATCTACAGCTTTGGAGAGAGACTCCATTTCCATGCTTCTTCGTACTATCTCATTTGCCTGTTTTACAAGGGCTTCCTGCTGATTTTTTGTTTGTGTGATATCATGCGCAATAGCCATTATTTTGACTGTTTGTCCATCCTTATCCATAATTGCGGAAAAAGTTTCTTCCAGCCAGATTTCCACACCACTGAAAAGCCTGTATTTTTCAGTTTTTTGAATAGTTTTTCCATCACGCAGATCTTTCCAGAATTGCTTGTATTCATCACTGTATTTATCGGTCACAGCAAAATCACTATGATGTTTTCCTATGATCTGATCTCTTGTTGATTCAAAAAGAACCTGGAATTTTTCATTTACATCGGAAAATCTTCCGTTTACCGTAAATTCTGAAAGTAATGAAGAAGCGTTTACCGTATTAAGAATTCCGGATATTTCTGTTTCTTTTCTTTGAGATTCTTCCTGTGCCCTTTGTAATTCTTCCATATTTCTTCTCATCTTTTCTTCCTGTTGTTTCATTTCTTCAGTTTGTTTACGGGACTGTTCAAGAAGCCTGGATGTCCGTTCATTGATTTTCACTGATGCGAGAGTAGAAGCGATTATTTCACTTAATTGTTCAACGAACTGTACTTCAAAAGGTTCAAGTACTTTCATAGAAGCTATTTCGATGACTCCAAAGATCAGGTTTTCGAGTTTTAAAGGTACAATCAGCAGGCAAACAGGTTTTGATTCACCCAGGCCGGAAGATATTTCAATATAATTATCAGGTATTTCGGTAAGGAAAATGGTTTCTTTTTCAAGTGCACATGTTCCGACAAGTCCCTCCCCGGTCCGGATCTTTTTTTGCATGTACTTTCGTCTGTCGAACGCAAAAGATGCTACCATTTCATATGCTGTACTTTCCTGGTCTTCAGTTGCAAGGTAAATACTACCGGCAGCAGCATTCAGGTATTTAACCAGGTTAAAGATCACTTTATAGGATAGTTCCCTGACATCTTCCCTTTCAGAGCGAAATATATCTCCGAAATTTGCCAGTCCTTCACTTATCCAGTTCCTGCGTTTATCCTCTTCTTTCCTCTTGTTTTCTTCTTCTTCGGTATTTCTGAGCTTTTCATTCAGTTTCACCAGGGAATTTCCAAGAACATCATTTTTCCCGGCAGGTGAAAATTTTTTATTATAGCTTCCTTCAGCCATTTTATCCGCAAAAGAAATTTTTTCTCTGGTGTGACTTATCAACCGGTTAAGGTTTGCTTTTATTTCCCCGGTATGGTCTGTTTTCAGCAAAGGCATTTCATCAGGGATCTCTCCTTTTTTTAATTTTCCCGTATTGACTTTAATTTCCTGAAAGCTAAATGACAAAGATGATCCTATGTAGAACAGCAAAAGGCAAAGACCTGCTCCCGATAGGATTAGCCAGATGATCAACCCGGGGCGTAAAGCTTTTGTATAATGTAACTGGATCTTTGTTACGTCTGCATCCGATTTGCTGAGAAGGGATGAAACAAGACTGGTATTTAAATAGAGTTCTCCAAGTATTCCTCCTTTACCGGGACTGCCTATTTTTCTTACGGTTCTCTCTAACTGAACTGAATCCAGGGAACTGCTTTCTATCTGGAGAATTAAAGATCTGTATTCATCCAGAAGGGTTTTAATTTCGTTAATATTCTCCCTGCATGTGCGTATTTGCCTTATAAATACCGGATCATTTAAAAAAAGATCATCCTTCTCAATAAGATCAAGAGATGAGAGCAGATCAACAGGAAGCTGTTCTCTTTGTTCAGCATTCCCGTTAACATCGCCTGTAAAGTAATCATGAGATAATGAATTCAGAATGTTATTATATTCTGCAAAGTTGATCCTTGTATCGGACAGTTCATTCCTGATACCGGTTATATGTGCCAGGCGATTCCACCTGTCGAAAAAGAATAAACCTGAAATCAGCCATATTATTATAAAAATAATAATCAGCATAATAAAAAGATTTTTTATACCAGGTGATCTTATCATTTTTTAGGGATTTTAAAGTAACAGTGAAATTTCTTTTCAAAAAACATACTGTACGGACCTATTACACTTTCATGTGCACCCAGGATCATACATCCGTTATTATTCAGGTTCCTGTAAAACAGATTGAACACTCTGTTTTGTAACTCGAAATTGAAATAGATGATCACATTTCTGCAGACAATGATATCAAATTTAATATTAAAAGGATTTTCATCACTTACAAGATCAGATTTTTTATACACAGGTTTTTGCCTGAGGAATGATAACATGCTGATTTCATCTGTAACAGAATTAATTGTAAAATATTTTTCAAAAGGCACTGCTTTAACAACTTCTGAATTTTGTCCACTATTGAAGACTTTATCAAAGTTTTCGAGATATACCTTATTGAACCTGTATTTATATTTTCCCTGTTTAGCAATTTCCAGCACATCGGGATTTAAATCTGAAGCGTATATTTCGCTGTTTTCCAGTATATTAAGTTCATTAAGGAGGATCATCATAGAATAAACTTCCTGTCCGGATGAACATCCTGCATGCCATATACGGATGTTTTCTTTGTTTCTGCAATGAGGAATTATTTCGTCCCTGAGACTGATCCATAATTCCGGATCTCTGAATAATTCAGTTGTGCAAACAGTGATACTTCTAACAATATTTTCAGTAAATAACCAGTCATGAGTGATTTTATCAGCCAGTTCACGGATGCTGAGATGAGTATCCTCCATTACTTTCCCGATTCTTCTTTTCAGCGAATTCATGGAATAATTGGAGAAATCGTAGCAGGAGCGTTTTCTCATCGCATTGATGAATATCTGCACATCTTTTTCGTCCGGTTCAGCCATAACGATATATTGACCAAAGAAATACGGGAGTAAAGCTAAGAAATATTAGGGAAAAAGGAAATGTTTTTACCACGAAGGGCCTCAAAGTACACACAAAGGACACAAAGTATATATTCATGATATACAATACTTTGCGTACTTTGCGTTGTCCTTTGTGTGCTTTGTGCCGTGCCTGCCGGCAGGCAGGGTTAAACATATTTTGACTTATAATACAGCCCCTGTACAATTAAAAGATAAGGCATATCCTGCCTGTACAAAGCTGTAAAATCCCTGAACAATTTGAAATTTTATCAATTAAAAAAAATAATTTTTGTAAATTACCGCAAATAAAATCAATACTTATGGAATTAAGAAAAGCTATTGAAATGCGTACCAGTGTCAGGAGTTTCTTATCGGATGATATTCCTGAAAAGGATATCAGAGAGATGATACGACTGGCAGGATTAGCCCCCAGTGTTAATAATTTCCAGCCATGGGGATTTATTCTTATAAAGAATAAAAAGACTCTGCAGATTATGTCACAGATTATCTCCTCTAAGCTGGAACAGTTTCCCAGAAAGGATTCCAGGATTTCCGCAAATGTAAAAAGCCAGGTTGAATGGTATTCTACTTTCTTTAAGGATGCACCTGCAGTAATAGCTGTTATACTGGAAAAGTATGAAACCGTATGGGAGAGGGGGACAAGTATCTCTCATGATGAGATCAACGAGATAAGGATGTTTCCTGATATCCAGAGCACAGGGGCATGCATTCAGAATCTTCTCCTCGCAGCAGTTGATATGGGATATGGAGCATGCTGGATGAGCGGGCCAATGATTGCAGGCGCTGAACTTGAAAGTTTGCTGAAAATCAGTAAACCTTCCAGGTTGATAAGTTTTGTGGCAATAGGGAAACCTTCAAAAAATTTTCTTCCGAAAGAAAAGGAAGATATAAGCAAGAAACTTGTAGCAATGGACTAAGGATAGTAAGGCAGGAAAACGGAAATGAGGGGAGTGAGACTTTAGCGTGCAGAATCAATTTTATATTTCCGGGCTCTGATTTCCTGGTAAAAACAAGATATTCCTTGTCCTCCTTTAACAGAATATCAGTAATTTTGATTAATAATCTAAAAAACATGTATTATGAATAAAAAGATCAATTCAATCGTAGCAGGAATTATTTTATCAATTTCAATGCCTTTCCTGAATGCACAGGATTGTCGCTTATATTTCCCTGACAAGGTTGGGGGAATGCGTGAAATGAAATTTTATGATCAGAAGAATAATCTGACATCCATCGGAAGACAGGAAATTCTGGATAAAACTGTAAGCGGGAAAGATGTAAGTATCAAAGTAAGATCTACAACTTATACCGCTGAAGACAGTGAAGTTTACAGTGCAGAACTTGATCTTTTATGCGAGAACGGAATATTCAAGTTTGACATGAAAAACTTCCTGGACCCGAATACCATGGCCACCTATAAAGAGATGGGAGTCGAGATATCAGGTGATAATCTTGCTTACCCCCCGGATCTGAAAACAGGGGATGCTCTTCCCGATGGAAATATCAAAATGGTTGTAAAAAACAACGAGATAACCCTGTTAACTATCACTGTTGCTATCTCGGGCAGAACAGTGGATTCCAGGGAAGAGCTTACTACTGATGCAGGTAAATTTTCCTGCTACAAAATAAAATATAATACTATGTCAAAAGTCGGATTTATTACAGTGAACACAAGTGCGGTTGAATGGATTGCAGAAGGAGTGGGAGTTGTAAGAAATGAAACATATAATAAAAAAGGGAAACTAACAGGGTATTCTGTATTAACAAAATATAATAATTGATAATTACGAGAAGAACTAAAATGAGGAATTTTATACCGAAAGGACTTTAGGTAAGTGTGATTTGCGAAGCAGGCTCATATCTGAATCTTCATTTATTCTTCATTTTAATATGTATAATTTTGTAATTCGGATTATTTAATAACTAAATAATGGGAAGCTATGTCGTTGATAATTAAAAGAAAGGTATTTATACTGTTATATTTTTTGTTGGTAAGTGGCGGAATTATATTGGTTGCCCAGGATAATCCGTCTAAAAATAAACCTGTTACTGATAATGAGCAAATAGAACAGAATAAACCATCAGAAAAAGAAATAAACGGAAAAACAAATGAAGGGGAAAATATCGGTAATTCCAAAGCACAGGGAAAGGAAAAAGATGAAGACAAGGATAATGGTGCCTCTGAAGTAAAAAAAGTCAAGGGATCAAGTCTGGATATGTCGAAATCAAGAGGAGCAAGACCTCCTACCATTATCAGGCCCTCAGGATCACAGATACCTCAGGGGGCAGGGAAACCTTCAGGAGCAAGAAGACCAGGGAAGAGATAATATAATATTTTTGTTATGCAACAGATTTTTTTAAAAAGAATATTAATAGGGCTTGTACTGTCAGTATTCTTCGGTTTAGCCATAAATGCACAGGGAGATTCATTGGTATTATCGGGTGTTGAAGATACATCTTCCCTGGAATATTCCGGATCTTCGCATTCCTTATATTTAAGTACCGGCTACGGTAGTAATATGATTTACATGGGGTCCACTATGTCTTCTGATATGCCCTATTATCATGGATCTGTTACCTGGGGATTTAAAGATGAGCTTTTTGCCACAGTTACGGCCTTTAAACTTTCAGCATTTGATCCATTCCCTGCTTTTTACAATCTTTCACTTAATTACAGCCATGTTTTTAATTCATGGTTCGACATATCCATGGGAATTTCAAGATATCAGGTTGATAATGAATTGACCGATACACTTTTCAGTAATTTCTTTTATGGAGATATGACATTGGGAATTGACTGGAAAATTCTTTATTCAAAGCTATCTGTCGGAAGTGTTTTATCGGAAGAGAGCGGTATTTATTTTGATCTCAAGAACTCACGATATTTCCAGACCCCTGAATTTCTGAAAAAGAAGGTTTATATTTCCTTCGATCCCTATATTGATCTTTTATTTGGTAAATTAACTAAAATCACCACTTCTGAAGGCACATCCATTGGTGTTTCTTCACCTTTCCAACCTGGTAAGTTCGGCGACGGAGGGGGTAAAAATTCTTCCTCTTCCTCGCAAAATATAACTTATTCTACAATCTTTGGACTTACTGAAGCAAGCATGGCACTACCAGTTGCTTTTAATACAAATATTCTTACATTAGAGGTGGAACCGGGATACGTCATTCCATTATTTACTGAGGAAGGTTTTCAAAGTCCTTCAGGTTTTGTATTCCTGTTAAGTTGTTATCTGAAAATTTTTTAATCCTTAGACATGAATATTTTAATTGTTGAGGACGAAAAAAATCTGGCCCGGGAAATGGCTATTTATCTTAAGTCAGAAGGTTTTATCTGTGACCTTGCATTTACAGGAAATGAAGCTTCTGAGAAAATCGCAGTAAACCTGTATGATTTTGTGCTTCTTGATCTGGGCCTTCCTGATTATAACGGTCTCGATCTTATTAAGGAAGCCAGGGAACAGGGATCAGAAGCATCATTTATTATTATTACTGCCCGTGGCGAAGTTGAAGATAAAGTGAAGGGTCTTGATATGGGAGCAGATGACTACCTTGCCAAACCTTTTGCCCTTGTTGAACTTCATTCACGCATTCAGGCAGTGGCAAGAAGAAAATTCGCCATTCATAACACGATTATCTATATCGGCGATTTCCTGGTTGAGATGTCAACAAGAAAAGTATCAGTAAATGATGTAGCAATTGATCTTACCAGGAAAGAATATGAATTACTGCTTTATCTCATACTAAATAGAAATAAAGTCCTTACCAGACATCAACTGTATGAACATATTTGGGGAAATATGCTTGATGATCAGTACGATAGTAATTTCATTGATGTTCATATAAAAAATATACGCAGGAAACTGAATGCTTATGCTCCTTCACCATGGCTTGAAACTGTCAGGGGGATTGGGTATATGGTTAATTATGATCAGTAAAAGAGATACTCAGCTGATATGTTCAAATTAAAAATAAAGCTTGCCTTCTTTAATCTGCTTTCAAAGCTTATATTTACTATTATCTTCATCCTACTGATGCCACACCTGGTTGAAAAGATAAATATTTTACATACCGACAGGGAACTTATCGAAAAAAGAGAGAAAATTATTGATCTGATAGCAGAAATTGGTATCGATCCTTTTATTAATTTAAACCTGGAGGATGATGCATTTGGGAGTTATAATATTTTAAAGGAAGAATTTATAAGCCTGGAAAGAGTACAACTTGAGGAAGACTGGAATTTTATTGAGATTACACGACGTATAATTGAAAATGAAGAAATAGAATACCGTGTCCTGAACTATTCATTTGAAGTGGACGGCTTTACATACCTGCTCGAAATCGGGAAAAGCCTTTCAAGTATTAAACATACAGAAAAAAATATTAAAAATGTCATATGGATCTTCATTATTTTTATTATTGTCATTACTCTTCTGTCTGATCAATATTTTACTCAAACGATTCTTCGTCCGTTAGACCTTATCATCCATAAATTAAAAAACACTTCCACCCCGGGTTTTTTTGATAAAATACCGGTGAAAACAACTACTTCTGACTTTTATCAGCTTGATCAGACCCTTATTGACCTTATGAAGAAGATGGAAGAGCTTTTACAAAAAGAAAAAGATATCACAGTAAATATTTCCCATGAATTAATGACTCCTGTCTCGGTATTAAGAGGTAACCTGGAGAATATTCTGTTACAGGAAAACCTGGATCATGAAACTTCTGTCCGCATTGGAGAATCATTAAAAACTTTGCATCGGCTTAAGACCCTGGTAAATTCACTTTTATTGATTGCAAGGATCGAAAGCAAACAATATATGAAAAATGATTCTGTTTCAATAAATGAATTGATGGAAGAGATTATTGGGGAGATTTCACCAATAGCTGTGGATAAGGATGTAAAAATAAATTTCCGGAGGAGTAACGACTTTATATTCAGCAATGCAAACCGCTCATTGATATTTTCCATGTTTTACAATGTTGTTAACAATGCAGTAAAAAATACAGAGGCTCCCGGGGAAGTAAATATTCAGAGTTTCCGGGTAAAAGATCATTATAAACTGATCATTTCCGATACAGGGAAAGGGATGACAGAAGAACAGTTAAAGACAATATTTATGCGTTTTAACAAGAAATATCCTTCAGATGAAGAAGGCACAGGGATAGGGCTGGCAATTACAAAATCAATAGCTGATTTTCATAATATAGATATAAAGGTAGAATCAGATTTAAATAAAGGCACTACATTTTCTTTTCTTTTTCAGGAAATTTCATGATTTATTCATCTTCACCCTCCTATATTTGAATCAAATAATATTAAAAATTTTAATTACTGGAAAAATGAAAAAACAATTTTTTATGATTGCTGTTGCACTTTTAGTTAGTGCAGGCATCGCCGCTCAGAACACAACACCGGTTCAGACAAAAGATCAGACAAAAGAACAGACAAAGACCCAGACCCAGGTGCAAACCCAGGAACAGAATCGTGTTCAGACTCAGGAACAAACTAAATCTCAAACCCAGACTCAGACTCAGACTCAAACCGGGGAACAGAAAAAGGTTCAAACCCAGGAAGGAACACAGACCCAGACACAGTATAAAAATCAGGGTCAGGCAGTCAGTGAACAGGCTAAAGCTCAGGGAGAAGTAAAAAAGACACAGGCACAGGAGAAAAAGGAGATGAAGAAACAAACTGCTGCCAAAAACCAGGCAAAAACTGCCGCAAAAAATAAGGGTGCAAAAAATACTGCACCAAAGCAGAATGCAGTTAAGGCTGCAAAAAGTACCGGAGGAGGGAAGAAATAAATACTTTTAAGGTAATCTTCAAAAGCCCTGATTTATACCCGGGGCTTTTGATTTAATAATTGTAGCTGACAAGAATCCGGAATATGCATATAACAGAGCCATCTGTATCACTTCCAGAAAAGCCCGGACTAAACAACTACATGTAAACAAGCTATTATCCTGTTGAATTTAAGGAAATTACTATCCTCACGTGTTTGTTAATGTAAACACGAATGTGATTCCTGTATCTGTTCCCAAAGTAAATTTTCACAAGAATCATGAGCACTATTATGTGAAAATAAAAAAGTAAAAACATCTGAACACTGGTAATGTAAGGATGGGATATGCAAAGCGCTGTTTTCCTGGCAAGCTGCTTTAATTACAGGTAGGAATACTTAAATTATTCAGAACCAACTATTGAATTTAATTAAAATAAAAGTTATGACCTTAAAACAATTTCAGAAAGTATGGTTGCCCTGTGGAGTTATGTTATTATTTATAGGGTTTTCTTATAATGCTTATCCACAGACAATAAAAAGGCAATGCATTTCAAGCTATGGATCATCAGCTATGGTGGATAATTTGTCCTTTATGCAAACAGCAGGTCAAAGTTATCATACCAATGATGTAACAACAGAAGAAAGAACCCCGGTTCTGCAAGGATTTCAGCAACCGGTTAATTATTCTGTCGAAGAAATAAACTCACATTCTCTGAAAAATTTAAACCTTTCAGTCTATCCAAATCCGGCAAGGAATTCCATCAGGATCGAAAGTGATGTTGAAATTGAACATTCTTTTATAAGAGTGGTCAGTATGAAAGGAGAGAGTATTCTGTCAGAGAATGTAAATCACCTTCTGGTATATAACATAAATTGTGAAACATGGATACCAGGTGTTTACTTAATCACAATTTGTGATTCACAACAGAACAGTAAAACATTAAGACTAATAATTTCCAAATAATTAAAACCATGAAAAAAATCTTTCAATTTATTATTTTACTGATCTTCTCAGTAAATATACTTCCGGGAAATGCACAGTCAGCATTTACGTTTGAAGCGTCACAATTATACACATCATTCAAATATGCTGATTCACAGGGAACACAACTCAATAATGAATATTCCGGGGTATTTAATACTTCTTACCGGATCGGATTTCTTTATACAACAAACTTTGGCTTGCTTTTACACCCCGGAATAGGGATGCGTAATTGCGGTGCAGATATGGTATATGATGATATGAATTATTCATGGCAGCTCCGGTATGCTGATGTTAAAATGGGGATTGGTTATATATACAAAATAAATAAAATACACCCCTATTTTATGGCATCTGGATACTACTCGTATTTGCTGCAAGGTTCACAGATACTGAACAATGAACATTTTAATATCACAGAATCCGAATTAATAAAAAATAATGATTACGGTGTAATTTTTGCTCCGGGTGTAAAATTTGATCTTACTGATAATTTCTCTACTTATCTTGAGTTAAATTACCTCATGGGACTTAATAATCTTGAAATAGATGAAAGCCAGGAAGCATCAAATATAGCCTATGGCATAACATTGGGCCTTTCATTTTCATTAACAAAGGATTAATTTTTCACTATTAAATCAAAGAAATATGAAAAAAATAATTTATATAAGTGTTTTACTGATTATAGGAATAACACAAATTGCTTTATCTCAAAATATAGGCAATTTAAACGGAATATATTATCAGGCTGTTGCAGTTGATGATGAGGGAAAAGAAATCGTTGGAATGGATATTGAAGGTAAACCCCTGTATAATAAAGCTATAGGTGTGAGATTTGCTATTACAAAAGGTTTAAACGGGACAATTCAATGGGAAGAAACTCATACAACAACAACCGATAAATACGGCATGTTTACGCTTATTATCGGGGAAGGAACTCCAACAGGTAATAGTACATATACAAGATTGCTGGACATACCCTGGATTGATGCAGATCAGTTCCTGAAAGTGGAAATTGCAGTTAAAAATGACGGAAATTATAAATTAGTAAGTAATCAGCAATTTATGTCTGTGCCCTATTCCTTTTATACCGATGATATAGCGGATAATGCTATAACTACTGCAAAAATACTTGACTCGGAAATTATTAACCAGGATATACACACTGGAGCAATTGATTCACGTACATTGCTGAATGAGACAATTTTAGGAGAAGATATCGCTGATCATACTATAGATTTGACTGAAAAGGTAACAGATACATTATCTGTCGTTAATGGAGGGACAGGAAGAGGATCATTTGGACCTGAAAAATTACTGGTAGGTGATGGCACAAATCCAGTGATATCAAAAGTACTGGCTGCTTCCGATTCAAGCTTGCTGATTACTCAGACAGCAGATTCAATTATTTTAAAAGCTCAATTTGCCCCTACCGAAGTCACCAGTGATCCTGCCGGCACTTTTAATATTGGTAATTTGCCAGCAGGTTCTACCTACACTTCAAATGCAATTAATGCCTTTGCTGTTGACTTCGGGGATATAATAATTGGTTCAATTGATACAGATCTGCAAGGATGTATGTTAACTGCATATGTTTCACAGCCTAATGTCATCAGAATTTCAATATATAATGGAACTGGTGGGGCAGTTAACCTTGGGACAGTGAATGTAAGGGTATTTATTGTACAGTAGTTAACGCATCCAGGCTATTATTGTAATCAAAAAGAGGCTGTCTCAAAAGACAAAATATATTTTACCACGAAGGACACTAAGGACGTCACAAAGCACACAAAGTGTTATTAATCAGGAATATAAACCTAGTGTCCTTTGTGATGTCCTTAGTGTCTTTGTGGTAAAAAAAAATTATGAGACAGCCCCTTTTTTTATAAGAAAGATATGGATCTTTTCTGCCAATTAAAATCCCGTTATAATTCATTTCAGGTAATTTCATACTGTTAATTTAATAGCTAACCTACAGGAAAATATTTTGATGATCATGCTTTTATATCTGCCAGGGGTAGATTCAGGATTGTTTCGTCTAAATTTTCAGATGCTGCAGTACCAACAGGTTCTATCCTTTTTGCGGCAAAACTTACAAATTAAACCGCTTGTGCGGTTCGATTCCAAAATATAATTGATAATAATGATAAAGTTTTATTGTAACTAATTTTACTATAGGAGATTATGATTTTTTAAAAATACATTTTTCATTTATTTTAGGTTTTGTTTTCTAAAAATACTGAACCGCACAAGCAGTAAATTAATTCAATAAATACTTCTTAATTTTTTATCAGTATTTTTAAATATATAGAAAAGTCTCTTTCTTTGTGAAAACTACATTATAGAATTATCGAAGCATAATGATAATTTAAAAATCCAGAAATTATTAACCAGGAAACAGCATGGGACAATCATCAAAATCAAAAATTTCTCCGTCGGAGCTGGCAAATTATATTGATCACACTCTTTTGAAACCGGAATCAGTATTATCGCAGTTTGAACAATTGTGTGATGAAGCTTTACAATATAAGTTCAATGCGGTTTGTGTAAACCCGGGATGGATACCTTTTGTAACGAAAAGATTAAAAGGCTCAGGCATAAAAATATGTTCGGTCATTGGATTTCCGTTGGGAGCCACGGATAGCCGGAGTAAGGCGTATGAAGCCGGAGAAGCTGTTATTGCAGGCGCAGATGAATTAGATATGGTGATCAACATAGGTGCATTAAGATCAGGGGATTTAAAATGGGTTGAGGAAGATATCAGGACGGTCAGAAAAGCGATAATTAGCACAACCGTTCTGAAAGTAATTATTGAAACATTTTTGCTTACAGAAAAAGAAAAGATATCAGCCTGTGAGATTTCAAAAAAAGCAGGAGCAGATTTTGTCAAGACCTGTTCAGGCTTTTCAGGTGGCGGAGCAACAGTTGAGGATATCAGGCTGATGAGAAAAGTTGTCGGCCCGGATATGGGAGTAAAAGCCAGTGGTATGGTGAGGGATTATGATAAAGCAGTTGCCCTGATAAACGCCGGGGCAAACAGATTAGGATGCGGATCGAGTGTAGCTGTTATAAAAGGTGCATTTGAGAATAATAATAAGTAGGAACAGGAAACTATTTTACCCCGCGTTAAGGATAGTCGAGTTGCAGGGTTCTAATATTTCAGTTTAATGCACTTGCCATCAGGAACAGGGTCACCAAAATATGGTTCATCATTTCGCCATTTAAATTTTTGCATTTTTATATACCGATCCCATCCGGCACCTTTAAATTTGGCAGCATGATAGATTATCCAATCTTCCTTACCAATTTTTGTAAAGCTGCAATGCCCGGGGCTTATAACTTTTTTTGTTCCTTTAAAAACAGGTTCCGGATATTTATACCAGGCTGATTCTGACATGGGATCGTCACCATCTAAACGTAACATTCCGAGGCAATAGAAATCAGTCCAGCTTCCGCTGCCTGAATAAATAATAAATACTTTACCATTTTTTGAGATGAGTATTTGCGGACCTTCATTTACCAAAGGCGTTCCTTTTTTTTCCCAGGAAAATTCAGGCTCAGAAATAAGAATTCTCCGCGAATTCCGCATTATTTCTGTAGGAGAACTCATCTCTGTTATATAGATTCCCTGACTGACATTTGTGGATCCTTCCCATCCGGACCAGATAAAAAACAATCTATTCCCAAGTGGTAATATTGTACCGTCGATAGCCCATCTGTCTTTTTCAGTTTCCAGTTTTCCAATAAAATTAAAAGTGCTGTTTATATCCTCTGAATCAGATTCCAGTACATACATCCGATGGGTTTCATTATTTCCATTATCTGCTGCAAAATAAATGTACCACTTGTTTTGATAATAGTGCAATTCTGGTGCCCAGATATTGCTTGAATAGTCTGTTCCGGGTACTCCTTTCCATATTTTTACCGGGACGTTCTCTTTAATTTTTACAATATCGCTGGAAGATTTGATAAATATCGCTTTTTTTGCTGAATAGCAGTAATGATAAACTGAGTCCAATTTGATGATCCAGGGATCTGCTCCATTCCCGATAAGCGGATTTCTAAAGCATCTGGCCGGGTTTCCTGTTTTTTCTGTTTTACATACTGTTAATAATATAAGAATGATTGGCAGATGAATGAAAGGTTTTATTATCATACAAGTTCGGTATAAATAATTATTTAACTAAGGTTGCTAACGTTTGTTGTAAGCTCAGAATAAATCAGAGAAATTTATAAATTTCTAATTACCAAATATATGGTATCAATCTGTACTTTGTCTTTTGGCAATATTCCTTATAACCGGGTAAATCATTACTTAATACTTTTTCTTCGTTTCTTATTCTGAATGCTAATGCCAGGGGGATAGTAGTCATCGGAATCAAGCCCCAATATGAACCCAATGCTATCGGTGTAGGTACATACATTATAATAACGCCAATGTATAGCTGCCTTGCCGGCAGGCAGGTGTTACCCGTACTGCCTGTCCTGATTATTTCATCGGGATACAGTGGTGTGAGAAGCGCACTCCGTCAGCTTAGGCTGGCGGAGCCGTCTACTCGATTAGCGGTTCGGACTTATTTTTAGAATTGCTTTTCAAATTCGTTTGGCGTCAATATTTGTGCGGTTTTGAATGGATTGTGTTCCAACAAATCTTTGTCACCTGTTACCAAATAATCAGCTTTGGAAAAGTCAATCAGGTCTAACAGAAAATTGTCTTTCGGATCTCTGCTGATGAAATGTGTTGGTTTTATCTCAACCTTTTTCGCAATAGTTTCCAAAAGTTCAATCAATTCATTTACGCTTTCCTTTGGAAAATGCTTTTTGAGTTTTTCACGGCTTGTTACTGTTTTGATTTCCAATAATAATTTTTCTGTGGTAATAATGGTAATACTTCCGTCTGAAATGTGCCGTTTGATTTTTGCCAAGCGCCTACCAACTAGAAAACTAATCCAAACATTGGTATCAAAAATAACTTTAACGCTTTTGTTTGTCATAAATTTCCTGTCTTACGATTTCAACTTCTTCCGTTATTGCTTTCAGGTCAAGGTTATTTGTCCTGAATGTTTTTAATAAGCGGGAAAGTTTAGTGTCAATAGCTTCCTTTTCCAACTCTTTGGTCAGCTTAATCTTTTGTTGTATAGGCAGTTGTTGTACTAATGACAGTATTTGTTCAAAAGTCAGGTCTATTTGTAATGCTGTTTTCATCTTTCTAAATCATTAATCCTCTACAAATTTATAAAAAATTATTGTTCATACTTTTCAATTACCAATATTGTTAAATCCCATATTTTCTGTCTTTATGTGTGCGCTCTGCATGAGCAGCAGCGCACACTTATTGTAAGCTCTGATTAAATCAGAAAAATACAAATTTTTCTTACAATTCGGGTAACAGCGAGTGTGAATTTTTCCCAGAGGGTGAACATCGTAAAACGATCACACTAGCACCAGCTAGTAAAGTCCTTTACGGAGGTTACCCCGGATGATGCCTTTAGTTGGAACCGAACCCGGAAGGGTGGCTGACCGCCGGCTGGCGGAGCTGTCTACTCGATTGTGGTGCGTTTTTTATATTAGATGTTCAATAACTTTCATTGGAAGAAACATCTTTTCACTATCTGGCAGTTGTTCAAATCCATACTTTTTATAAAATTCAACTGCCTTTTCGTTGATCGGATTTGCAACTACAGCCATTGCTCCAATACTCTCATTTGACAAATTGTAACTTCTGAATAATGCATCAAGAAGAAGATATTCTCCAAGTCCTGTTCCTTTTGTTTTAATGTCTCTTGCTAATCGACCTAACAATATAACCGGAGCATTATAGTTTTTTGGTACTTGCTTTAAATATTTTTCAGGTATTAATTCACGACCAAGACTTTCACTTGCTAAAGTATAATAACCTATTACATTTTGTTTGTTATTGACTGCAACAAAACAGGTCGTAAGTCGTTTGCGGAAATCCTGACTAACTTGTTTTCTAATATATTCTGTTAAGGAATCTTCTTCACAAATGAAATTTTTTCTAATATGAGTTTTTTCCAGAAGTTGAATTTTCACCTGAGTGTCGTTTGAATTTTATACTTTTTAGCTGCTTCAACTAAATTTTGATTCGGTTTACTACTTCCAAATACAGCATCAAAAAATTTCTTACGATCTCTTTCACTTGCAATAATTCTGTCCTTTTTTGCAACTATTTCTTCGGACTTTTCTTTAACAATCCGGATAATAAAACTACTAAAAGATTTATCCCCACTTAATTTTTGAGCTTTCCGAAAAATCCGTTTATCATAAGAAGTTACCCTTATCTCAACCCTCTCATCTTTATTTGTTAATTGTGATTCCATAATATTATTTTTTACAAATGTACGGTATTTTATCGTACAAAACAATGTTTTTTTAAATGCACCACAACGGGAATCTGTGTAAAAACCCCATTTCTACAAAATAAGAGTTGTACCCGATAAACATCAGGCTAACCTCTCCAAGTACCTTTTCCTTCTATCGCACAAGGGCGTGTGTAAAACCCCGCTTCCGTTTCTGGGTTCCAAAGGGGTATTCAGTGATCTACTGACGCCGGGGATAATAATCCGGGTGTTCTTCGACGAGCGGGTACAGAAGATCAAGGAAATCCAGCGGGGCTGGATTAATAATTTCCGGCTGGCAAATATTCAGGGAAAATTAAAAGAACTGGATGGCTGGCTTCGAAACCGGTTAAGATACTGTATCTGGCATCATTGGAACCGACCGGAGGGAGCTCATGAACACCATTGAAAATAAATTATTATGTGAATAACAAAAGAGAGCGAAAGCGGATAAACCTCATCCGGCTGGGTGTTAATCCACGTGACGCTTTCAGGTGGAGCAGGAGCAGACTGGGAGGCTGGGCAATCGCCCAGAGTCCTATACTGAATACTACGATTACCGTTGAATTGCTCTGTAAAAGGGGTTACGAATCCATGTCGACATGGTATCAGAAAACTGCTCCTCATAAGTTTACTCCAACGCTCTTCCCTATGGTTTGATTAACCGCCGTATACCTGCCTTGCCGGCAGGCAGGCGAGGCCCGAACGTACGATGGTGTGAGAGGCGCACTCCGTCAGTTATTGCTGGCGGAGCCGTCTACTCGATTGTGGTTCGTTATTTTTATTTCACAGTAATTGCAACTCCTCCTTTTTTGTGTCCTTTCTCAACATATTTATGCGCTTCAACTATCTCATCCAATATATATATTTTATCCATTACAGGTTTAATTTGTCCTGATTCAACATACTCCTTTATTTTATCCAGTCTATGTGAATATAATTTTAAATCTCCATTATCTATGGAAACATATTTCCCATTTGAAGATAATGCCTTTTTACAGGAATCCTTAAGTTTTGATGTTTTTGCTTTTCCTACCGCATCTAATATAAAATCGTAGGTTACACCTTTAGGAACAGAGTCTTGTTTTGTATAGTCAATTACAAAATCAGCTCCAAGACATTTAACCATTTCTAAATTTGAGGTACTACAAACACCTGTCACTTCAGCACCCAAAGATTTCGCAATTTGGATTGCTATTGTCCCAGTTGTTCCTGATGCGCCATATATAAGGACTTTTTGACCATTCTGAATATTACCTTTTTCAAGATATTGAAAGGCTAATAGTCCTCCGTATGCGGCCATTGTTGCCTCTTCATGGTTGATATTCTTAGGTTTTAATGATACGCAACCACTCTTAGAGTCAGTTTCTTTCATACACATATATTCTGCATAACATCCAAGATTAAAGCCGGTCAATCCAAATACATTATCACCTGGCTTAAAGCGCTTAATATTTTTACCGATTGATTCAATTTCTCCTGAAAAAACTAATCCAATAATTGCTTTTCTGGGTCTTGTAATTCCAATCATTAATCTAAAAGGAATGATAATTGGAAATGGTAATTTTGAACCTCTTATAAAAATATCACTATTTGTTACGGCAGTAGCATGAATTTTAACACAAATCTCATTATCATTCGGAGTTGGTTTTGCTACTTCTTCAAGTTTTAGAACTTCGGGTTCTCCATATTTTTTACAAATTACAGCTTTCATATTCTCCTTTTTTTATGTATCATGTTGCATTAAGGTCGTGTTATAATAACGCACAACGAGTAAATAAACACCATATCTAATTGCATATATACCTCCATATTTGATAATAAACATAGTTATGATGTTTATTTTAATTTTAGAAACTACCTGTTATTGCAAATTACTGCACGATTTCTTTAGCTGAATTAAAATTAATAATTATAATTAATACAGTACTCATTTTTATGAAAAACTTATGCTGGGATCCATGAATTACATACTAATCAACAGGTTCAGGGAGAGAGAAAGTATAATAGCTTAATACCAGCAGGAATATCCGTGGATGTTTAACATATATTGGAGGACGGCCCTCCTTCGCTGAAGCTTCGGAGAAAGGCCCTCCTTCGCTGAAGCTTCGGAGAAAGGCCCTCCTTCGCTGAAGCTTCGGAGGGCGAGGTGGAGATAAGGGGAATCGAACCTAATATGTAATATAGCTTATTAACAAATAGATATATCTTTAAGAATAAATCAGGTATCCGCTTAGGGGGCTTTTTTATTTTTTATCTATGATAAAAGTCTCGCAGTAATATAAACTTTCATGCAAAATTAAATATTTACTCTATTTTATCAAATTAACTTCTACTACTTTTCATGAAGTAATTCTGCTAACAATATAATAATGTATACTTTGACAAATCTTTGATTAGAGCCTTGGCTGGTGCGGGCTTACAAATATACTAGCAAATTGGGTTGGTTTTTCATAATTATTTTATCGTTAAGATTTCCCTGTTTACGCCCCTGATATAATCCCAATCTTTTGTATGGAATTCGCTGGCAACAGCATGAAGATCGGGTTTTTGGTAATATGCGAAAAGTGTTGAATCTATTGAATGAATTCCTAATTGCTTTGTTTTGTTAACCGTTGCATAAAGCAGAATAATATCTTTTACCTGCTCAGGTTCTAAAAATGTACGAAAAACCTGACGGTAGCTTGATTTATTAATAGGAACTAATAGTCTGAAATCTGTTAGTGTACGCAGAAAAGCACGGGTAGAGCGTTTTACAATTTCAAGATCGCCGTATTCGTCAACCATTTTTTTTGTCAATACTGTTGCTGAAATTTCCTGTGTGGGATCAAATATCTGGCTGAGTTTTTTTGTAAGAAATCGAATTATTTCATAATCCATTATGAATTTTGACATCAGGATTGGTTTCATGTATTCCATGTCATGCTTACGGCAAAGCTCTATGAGCATATTATTTTCAATGACACTGGTTTTTTCCTGAAATGAATAAATAAAGGTTCTGAATAAAACGGTCCTAGTCTTTCTAATGCCATCCTTTCCAACTCTTTCAGTCGCCAAATCAATATATGACTGATAAAACTCCTCAGGCTTTGTTCCGGGAGTTATGGATGCAAGTGTGTTATATATCCATTCAGGTTTTAATGGTCTATCGTATCCTAACATTTTACCACTTCGATAAAAGGAACAACAATTTCATCAACTGTAATTCCTCCGTGAGAAATTTCAATACTTTTATTATTGTCAAACATGGTCCTGCCTTCTGGTAAAATGAGTATTTTGTTATCCACAAAAGGAATTTTCATTTGAGGAAAGTCAATGAATTCAGCCAATGTGGTTTCATTAATCAAGCATGCTCTTTTTACAAATTTATCCTGCAGATATTTTTCAACTTTCTTTCCATTTCCTTTTGCAATTACGGAACCATGATCAGAACAGAAAAATATTTTGTAACCTTCCTCAATCAATAAGGAAATTTGACTTTTTATGGATGAGTTTGCAAGGTATTTTTTTACTGCGTTGAAATAAATTCCTTTGTTCTCGTACTGTGCCGGAAAAACAATAGAATGAGAAATGTCGTCGAAAAAGTTATAGATTATTGAAACAATATCAATACCTAATAATGAATCTGAAGTGATGTTATCTTTTTCCCTAAATATCTCACAACTATTTTGAGGAAAATTCTCTTGTAATGCCTTTAATTCATTTACCGATGAAAGCTGGTATACTTCGGTATTTGAACCATAGAAAATTGACGCCCTTGATATGGATGTGATTGATGGGATAAGAGCAAAAGCTAGATTGGTTTTAAAAGAGATATTCAAATCTGACAGAAAATCACGCAGAAGATACCATTCGGCCATACCCATGCAATCAAAACAAATAAGAGCAATCTTTTCTGATTTTAGCGATTTCAGATACTGAATAATTGAGCTTACAGATTTAATATTTGCGGCCGGTTCGTAAAAAATATCTTTAAGTTTTCCGCTAATAATAAAATCAAAAGAATAGCTGTCGATGCTTAATTGTACTTGTTTTATCAGTTCCAAAAAGCTTTCAGATGATTGTTTATAGACGTTATATTGCAATTCTCCGTAAATAGCGCCTAATTGCAATATGTTATCATAGCTGACTTTTAACTGAACAATTTCATCAGTTTTATTTTTCAGATTATTTATAACAGAAACCTGATTATGCAGAATTGCGCTGTTCAATAGTATTTGAATATTGGATTTATTAACAGACTGTAAAAGATTTGTTGTGTTCAGATAATTTAAGAGCAATAATAATTCTGATAACGAAAGCCACTCTAATGCCGAAACATCAGCATTGATTGGCAAGTCAGATAATGTGAATTTTTTAATATCGGCTTTGCCTGATAAATAATCTGGGATTTCTTTCAGGGATGTGATAATTATTTTTAACTCAACTTTTTCAAGTTGTAGTAACAAATCAGCAAGTGTTTTGCAAAAAGAAAAATGAATTCCTGTGTTTCGGAGAAAGGATATAAATTCCTCAGAAAATAAAATACCCGTTTGATCGGAAATTATTTTCCGGGAAATATCAGAAAGATTAAGTTTAATATTTATTGCATTTTCCCAGGTCATTATTTTATACCTTCAACTTTTATGCGCGCTATTTCAATAAAATCTGTTAACTCTGTGCTGTTTTCAATTATGGTTGAATCCAAACGATTTACGATAGTAATAATATCCTCAAAGCGATTTTGCTTATAACAAGTTTCAAAGCCATGCAGTAGCGCTTCTTTGCGGACTAGTGATATTTTCTTTCTGGAATTTTTTGCTTCTATAAGAATACTCTCAAAAACACGCATTAATGATCTTTCCCGCTTCTCAGTAATAGTCGATTTTTCATTATCAGCAACCGGACGCCTGTATTTATCATTTTCAAACACAAAATTTTCATCAAGCATTTGTTTTAAGTCAGGAACGTTGTCACCTTGTATTTCTGATAATTGAGTAAACGCAGTAGAAATCTGAGAAAATGATTTTGGTTCAGAAATAAAATTATAAAGCCACAATAAAGACGAGTTTTCATCAGTAATAAACAATAGCATTGAACCCTGCTTAATATCTTTAATACCTTCTAATTTCATTTTCTGTTTGAATTCCCGATATACTGATATTTGCTCAGGATTGAACCAATAACCATCTTGTTCTATAAAGTTATTCTGAAGTAAGGAATAAAAAGATTTTGAGTTATAGTTGATTTCATAACCATGTTGAACATAATAAGCAAGCATTTTTGAATAAAGCATTTTATCAGTACGTTCTGATGATGGTAGCTTAGGTAAATTCTCAAGGAATTGGTATATAAAATCTATTTCTAAGTTATACCCAGCTTGTTTTAAAAATTTTTCAGAAAAAGAATTTGCTGGTTTAAAGGCAGATATAACTAAGTCACTTTTTACTGCACCAGGAGCATTTATTTGTTTAAAACTGCCTTCCTTCTTATCTAGGATACATACTCTAGCTATGATGAAGCCAGCTTTAACCAATGATTCTTGTATAGCATTCCATACTGATGATTTAGAATTATGAAACTCAACAGTAATCCATCTTTTAGGCTTTAAAACTCGATAATATTCTTTGAAAGTTCTTAACATTAGATAATAATACTTACTTAAATCTTTATTTTGGTTTGTGCTTATAACAGCTTCAACCTCATTATTTGTAAATACTTTAAGCCAAGATTCCCAAATAAAGTTTAATTCAGAATAAAAAATATTCTCACCAAAAGGTGGATCTGTAAAAATATAATCAATTGAATTATCAGGAATCAATGAATGTGTTGATGAATTTGTCGAAACGATGAAATCTGTTTTAGAAAAATTATAATCTAACACTAATTTTTTTATTCTAAGAAGTAATTTATTTGAATAGTCTGTAATAATATTGTTCTCTTTGATCTTTGAAGCAATATAAAGCGTTCCACTAAGCATATAAAAGGGGAAACTTGTTTTTTTGTTTAGGAATCTATTTAGTTTACTTTCTCCTTGAACTATACCAGTAAAAGCCATCATAAGCTTATTCCGTATTTCAATCTCATCCACTTTCTCAATTAATGAGAATAAATGGCTTAAAACAATCAATTGGCGTTTTAGGAAAAAATGATGGACATTAGTTATTCCTAAATGAATACCAGCTCTCCAAGTATCACCCCATTTATCACCTTTAAACATGTAATCATAAGAAGGTACCCAATCAGGAATTATATATGAGTTAATTTTATCTAATAACTCAAAATCAGACTTGTCAGGCGTTTTTGAAATACGCTTCTTACCATATGAATAATTAATTAAAACAGGTGTATATTTTGTTTGATTAATTTCTTTTTCAAGAAATTTGTCATAATATTTTTCAGTTGCCCTTTTGCAATTAATTTTAGAAATAATAGCAGTACAATTCTTGCAGTTAAACTCTTTATTGACTTCACCTGTAGAATCATTAACCGCTTGATGATAAAAAACAAATTCATCATTGCAGTATGGACATATGAAGCTTTCACTCCATACAACATAATTAATAATGCCTTTCTTACCAAGATCAATACTTATTGAACTCTGCGAGGAGTTAGGATTATGTTGAGTTTCATATAGCCACAAACAGTCCTTTTTTAATTTTTCAATTAGTGATGAAGCATGTTGTAAAAATTTGTTTTTATCTACTTGATTATTGAAATTATATGAAAGAAATGTTGCAGAAGGTGCTATGTCAGAAAGAATTATTTTCCTTTTTAATAGTTGTGCAGCTATCCCAGCCATTCCTGATCCTGAAAAACCATCATATATGATATCTCCAACACCTGTATAATGTTCAATATATTTCATTATTGCCGGGTGCGGAACCTTTGTATGATAAGTATGTGCGTTATAGAATGGATTCTGTTTTCCCTCACTAATATTACCAACATATGGCTCACAGTGGTATGTATCAGTGGCTTCAATATAGGGTTTGCCAAATTCTTTAATAAATTCTGAAACATAAGGATTAGGACAGGCCGTAAAATACGGAGGTTCTGATAATGAAATAATATCCTTATCAGTTCCAATAGGAAAACCTTCAATTATTTTTAGCGATTCTAATTTTTCTGCCAAATCTATTTTATAGTCAACATCTTTTTTTAACATTGTGCCCAATTTAAATTATTTTGATTCTTATTTCGTCATCATTACTACCCTTCTTTATCTCGTTTTCAAGTTCAATAAAGCCTTTCCGCAACTGTTCAAGGGTTATTAATTGATCCTTTTTGAACAAGGTTTCAAGAACATCCTCGGCAGATAACTCAACAATTTTGAAATTCTTAAAAAGCTGGTTAATCGATGCAATAAAAGCACGATCAAGTTTTTCCGGCAGTTTTTGCGAATCAGCAATGGTTTTTATGATTTTTTTATGATTAGCCGGAATTGTAATAATATCAAGATTTTTTATATTGTTAGTGATTTCAGTAATTGCATTTTCAACATATTCGTTGTAGATGCTTTCCATTGTTTTGTCGAGATTCTTTATTTCAGTTTTTATTTGTGAATAATCCCTGCCCTCAATTTTCATGAAGTTGCAATTTGTACAGAATGGAGTTTTGTTGAGTTTTTCGGAATCCAACTCCGTACAACACCATGATAGCAATGTTTGCCATAATGTTAATTTGCTTCTGAATTTACCAACTACCAGACATTCAAGTTCGGTAAGCAACATTATTTTGTCATACAGCGGATGCTTATTTACGTCCTGTAAAACTTTCCAATTAATTTTCCTACCAACCGTTTGCTCATGTGCAGGAAAGTAAAAATCTTTTATATAAGAGCTGATAAATGTTTTGATTTTGCCAGCCACAGGGAAGCGCTCAGACATGTTAATGAAACGGATAAAATCATTTGTGATAGCAATAGTATCGTTATAAATTTCTATCAGTTTTTTAACAACTGTTTCATCAGTTAGGAATTTTCCATTTGCTGCAATAATTTCATTTGCCTGCTTCATGTAATCAATACCATCAGCAACAGTTTCAAAATAGAATTTCAGAGCTTCACTTATGCCAGTTATATCATTTACTGCATTTCCAATATCAGATAATTTGTTATTCAAATGGGCAAGTGTGTTAAAACTTGCATGGTTAGGGATGTTCAGAATATTCCAATCAATGACTTTTGTTTTTTCAAATGTCTCTTTTATCTGATCAATATTTAGATGTAAAACTGCTTTTGATTCTAACTGCTTTATCTGTAAAGTGATATTTTTTTCTTTTTCGATAATCTCTTTTACTTTTTCCTTGTATCTTAAAAATGCTTCGTTCCGAGTAGATTCCAGGCGCATTTTTGCACCCTCACAGCCTAATTTATTTATCAACCGCTCAGCAAAATCATAAGGTAAATCTTCTTGTTTTGCAGCATATTTAATAGTTTCAAACTGGGATAAGCTTTTAAATTTATCAGCAATATTGGAAATATCAAAAGTATCGCCACCAACTGCCTTTAATGAGATTTTTCCCAGAACAGTAAGATATACCGTGTAGAGATAAACAATTTCAGGCTCCAAACCATATGGCGGTTCAGAAAAAATATTCACCAGCTCTGTTTTTATTTCAGTCAGTTTAGATCCTTTTGAAGTAATTATATTCAGAATGGATTGTGCAAAAATCGAATCAGTAAATTCCGGCTCGTTTGATGTATTCAACAAATGGACGGATTTTAAAAAATCTTTGTTCGAAATTGTAAGAGTTGAAAAATCGCCACTTACTATTTCTTCAGCAATTGCAGACAAGGTCGAAGTAATATTATTTGACGAGAGCTGCATTGAATACTTGGGGTGTTCCGGGTATTTATCGTTAAAACATTTATCAAACAACCTCTTTTTAACTTCATCAATTATTTCGGGAAGGTTGTTAATTTCCTTTGATAGGACTGACTGGATGCTTACTTTGTTATGATTGAGTTCACAGACAGTTTTTGCATATACCCAACGGGCGATACGATATCTTATGCCCATTTCACGGACACCACCTTTGAATGAACCATCTACTGCCTCAGAGTATTTCTGTTGCATCTGCGATTTCATTACACCCTTACTCAACAATTGTCTTATAGCGGCAATTCGCTTTAAGTGCTCAACTGCGGTTATATCATCGAATGGAACATGAATTGATAACAAATTGTCAAAACTATTGTGCTTAAAATCTTTTAGAAATGGACTTACAAAAGCTATATAATAATCTCTATTGGGGATTCCAGAGAAATCAACGCCCTTTTTATAAAAAAGAATGTAACCTGTTCTGTACGATTTTACACTTTGCCAGGTGCATTCGTCCTCAAATATTTCAGGAAGATTTTCAAAAGACTGTAATTCCAATATATCCTGTACCTGCTTAAAGAATTCCCTCTCTATTAAGTCATCTGAAATGGTTGAAATTTCTTTTTCGATTCTTTCGTCTGGTGTATCGCCATCAATTGCAGGATCGAACAAGAAATAATCATTACCAGTTTTATCATCTTTTTTAACTTTTATGTAATACCCGTCAGTTGCTGAACGAATGTCCTGAATAATCTTGGATAAAAAGTCTGTTGCTGAAAGCACCTTATTGTCAGGAATAATAAGGAGGTTATCTACTAATTCTTTTGCAGTTGCTCCGGATTTCTTTTCTGTCCATAAAGAATATACTGCAAGAGCTTTTACTATTTTAAGAGCATTGGATTGATTTTTCTGAGGAATAGCTACACGAATTTTTTCTTTAACAACATTCACAACCTTTATTAAACCGCAGACATCTTCAAGATTGCGAACGTTGGGATTTGCTTCAATGAGGTCATAAATACAGTCGAAAGTAAAGAAGAAGGGGAATTTTTCATTCAAAACATATTTAAGTTCTTTTTGAGCAAACTGAATAACACCACGTTTTTCAAAGAAAGGTAACTGCTGAAATAAATCAATTAATTCAGGAGTGAACGGATAAAGACTCACAAAGTCCTCCATATTATTTGCAACATCTTCTATCTTGGCAGCAAATGGCTTCAGCTTGGTTTCGATTTCAATTTTTTGATTTGAATTTTTAGGAACTACACGCTGGGCAATAATATTTTTTACATCCTCTTTATGAATGTGAATATCCTGGAACCTTTCACTAATACGAGCTTCCTGACCAGCAATTTCCTTGAAACGAGGACTAGTGTATATGTCTTCCTGCATTGATGTTACAAGCAATAAATCTTCGGAATGGCAGACCTGAGCTACCGTTTTTAAAAACTGCAAATCGCGACGTATCAAATGAATCGGTTTCTGACCGAGGAAGTCAGAGACTTCGTCAATCATTACAAGTAGGCCCGCTGTCTTATCCGAAGTTTTTACTTTATTAATTATCTCAATTATAAACTCCTTTTGCTCGTCAAATTGAAGTTTTTCATCGTAGAGAGGAATTTCAATATTGTATTTAAGTTTTAATTGTTTCTTAAGCTGCCTGTAAAACCAAGCAGCCAAATCAGCTTCACCCTGATTTAATTCAAATTGAACTGCTTTGAAATTACGCGTGCATTTCTCCGCTCCCTCCCGGACTTTTTTGTTCTGAATAAACTTACGAAGTTCAGGATTAACTATTGAAGTAATCAAAAAAGCAATCAAGTGTGATTTCCCACTACCGTAATTACCAATGATTTTAGCTGCTTTGTGGTTAGGAGAATCAACATTATCGAAAAACTCAATGATCTGTTTTTCGAGAGAATCAGAAATTATGAAACTAGAAATCAGCCTTTGCTTTGATTCATCTTCACGTAAATCAAGGTCAATATCAATGACATCTTTGATAGGCATGTAATTAAATAGATTACCAATGCCGTCATCGGAAATTTGGCCTGTAACCTCCTTCTTAGTATCTTTTGAAAGTGGCGTATAAATTTCTGCTACTTCTTCGACTTTTGAAATAACAATATCATTTATCTCTCTGTCAGCATAAGAATCAGAACCAACTTTACCATAATAAAGCCGATTACTCACAAGGGTTTCGTTTTCTAATAACAAAACACAGTGCTTGGTTCTTGATACATTATATTTGAATGCACCAATGGGCGTTATTTTATTAAATTTCATTTCATATAGAATGCTTGCATTTGTGAGTATTAGCTTATCAGGCATAGTGCTCATCCACTCTTTTATTTTCTCTCCAATATCAATGATTGGATCATCATTTTTTAAATCAACACCTGGCAACTTAATTATTTCTTTGCCTACATCAACGGTTGACCAACCAAGTTTTTTCAGGTAATCGATAATCTTTTTTAATCGCCTGGAATCCTTACCCACCATAGCCCAAAATTTGAAATGGATATTGTCTGCCTGTAACAAAAAATCGTCAATGTGCTTTGTTATTTCAGTTTCTTCTTTCATAAGACCAATATTATTTTCTTGAGGAATTTTTTACAAACAAATTTATTGCATGATACCAATAAAAAAATGCTTCCGGTAATGTCTTTTTTAAACGATTTAATTTTGAAAACTCTTTTTGATCGATGTTGATTGAGGCTAATTCTTCAGGTGAATTAAAACGGTTAATGCCGGAAGTAACATTGTGCCGAATAATCTGTGATAGATAAGCAACTTTTGATGAACAAATAATAGCTTCTTCAATCCTGAATGTTGCTATTATAAAGTTAATAATATTAGAAATGCCCTTCTGTAAAAAGTTGAAATTATCTGAAGTTGAATCGCGCTGTGTAATTAAAAAGGCTGAATAAAAAGCATCTTGCAATATTTCAGAATGTGAAATTGCAAGGTTTCTATACTTTATTTCTTCAAAAGCCACATTGATAAAAGATTCCTGAACTTCTGAGAAATCAGATGCCCTGTCGAATAAATAAGCAATATCAAATAGCTGCTTGATTATTTCAACCGGTCTGTTTTTAGTGTATAAAATCCCTGTTGTATTTGGAGCAAATGCTGTTAATTTATCACCTAAAGCAGACTCATAAGATGGAACCGTAACCATTACGTATGGCTTACCAGTAAGCAACCATGAATGTTTTAGAGGTACTGAGTTCGTTTTTTTATAAACATGGGTAGATGTAAATAATACATCCAGCAGTATTGGCTCATCGCCAAAATGGGAACCGGCAATGCTTTTATAAAAAAACTTGTAATGAGCTACCGGTACATCGACAACCATTTTCCGGTCATTATCTTCCTGCCAGTTGAAGAACAAGCCTGATTTCAGGACATTATCAAAAATTGCAGGAAGTTTTTCAGGTGTTTCAGAAACAATTATATCCACGTCAATAGAAAACCTACTTGGAGGATCAGAAATGAGGAAAACGAATGTGCCACCTTTGAAAACCATATCAAGACCTGACATTTTAAGCTGTTCCAACAAGGCAAAAGCATATATGATTTTCTCAACCAGCTTTGGGTCGCCACGTTTTCCCACTGCTTTGGAAATCTTCTGAATCCACGATGTTTCAAATGAGCCCGGTAATATCATTCGTTATATTTTTATTTTCAGTGAGTTAATTTTATTGTCGAATTCAGTCACCCGATCCCTACGCCTTGCATATCGTCTGATTTTTTTTGTGTTTATGAGATATTTATTAAAAACAGACTGGTAAATATTATCAAGCTCGTCCTGCTGGGCCGCAAAAAGATCAGTATCAATAAGGCAATCTATTAAAAGCTTTTCAAGACAAGGGACTTTTATTCCATCAAATTCCTGCAAGGGGGATTCACTAATCATTGGTTTTACAATGATCACTTCCTGGTGATTTATGATATACCTGCGAAAAATTTCAGCATCGGGTTTAAGAAATACATTTTTATTAAAATCAGTAATGGTGTTAAAAACGGAATCCGTTGCCTCTTTTTCTACTTCCACTACAATTTGATATTTGAATAACTGATGTACCATAAACTCGTTGAACCAGCGGCTATCCCAAATACATAAATTGATAAAAGGCAACTCTTTTTTTACTTTGTTATAAATACGCCTGAGATTTGGTGACAATTCCGGAATAAATGCAGCTTTCTTGCTTAAAGAGTAAATGCCCCTACTGATATGAGTTAAAATTCCCTTTGTTTTAAGCTGGTTTATTTTCCAGCTAATGGTTTTTTCTGCTACATCGGGAAAATCTGTTTTAATGAAATCAAACAGGTTTTTTACAGACAAGGTCGAAGAATCTGCGAAGTGCGAGTACAGTTTATCTATAAAATTATCTGTCAATGTATTTTAAGTTTATGAATACAAATGTATAATAGAAAAATCAATGTGCAAAACAATGGCAAAATATATTTTTATTTGCCAAAGTTTTGAGTTGCATGTGTCACATATACAGACAATTAATAATTTTCTATTTGCGATTGACGAGATTGCACTCTTTGACAAAGCTTTGGTTGTAGCTTTGGCTTGTGAGAATTTTGCAATGTGCTTGCAAATGAGTTGGTTATATCGCAAAATCATTAGGAGTATATAGATATTATTTAATTAAAAATTGCTGTACAAATAGAGAAAAATGAAGCCACTTGGCTTTTGTCAAATTGAAAATATAATTAATCTTTTAATTTTATTATTATATTAATCCGGTCAAACTTTGGTAATGTCTATCAATTCTTTCTTTAAATTGTTTTTGAATATAATCCCTATTCTTGTTAGCTATATTTCTGATCTTAAGAGTAATTTTTTTTCTAGTATTCTGCAAGTTTTTAATATTTATGTCAACATCAACTATTTTATACCATCGACTATTTATCTCAATATTATTGGTAATTACAAACTCTTCCAAATAATTAGCATCTTTTGAAGAAAGTGATAAACAATAAGATATACAATATAGGGTTGTATCACACATATCAATTTTCATATTTTCGTAAATATATCCTCTCCATATTTTATCCAACTCATATTGAAAATCTGTAATTCCAAAGAACTCTAGAAAGATGTCTCTTAAAGTTAGAATTACATCCAACAATGTTTGATTTCTAATCTTAGATAGCTTTTTATCAATAGATTGGCTCTCATCTATAAATTCTGGAATAGAAACTATGTTTCTAATCAGCTCTTTTGAAAATTCATCAAAAATTTTAATCATACTTCTAAGTACATGCTCTCTAACAACATTATCAATATTGTGTGCTGCAAGTAATACTTGTGAAGAATGAGCGACATAATTGAATTTGGTCTCAGGATCTGCAGGATATATTTCAAATTTTGAAACTCTTTGAAGTATATCCGGATATTCCGTTTTGTTACCAGCATAAAAAATATTTGGATTTAGCCACCATTCATCATAAAAGTTCTGAACTAGCAAATCATCATCTCTATGGTCTAGCTTTTGTGCTGCAAGATATTCCTGAATTGTTAAGTGAAAAAATTTATAAGAATCTGTGAATTCATCTTTGACTAGAATGCAAGTTCTTTCACACAAATTCATTAAGTGAGTTTTGGGATTTTTAGGGCCACCAATATGTTTCTTTTGTGATAAGTCACATATAAATTTTTCTAATTCTTCTTCAGATATAGAAATTAGTCTATTTTTTTGCATATGCTCAGCAATGGTCTGAAGAACAAATTCTTTCTTCTGAATCTCAAATTGTTCAGAAATACCTTTACTTCGATCCCAACGATTCAAAAAAAGGTCAATAAATTTTCGATAAAGTTCAGTAATGTTTTTAGGTAACTCTTTAAAATTTATATCTTTTTCCTTAAATAAGATTGCCAAAAGGATAGAGGTTAATGGAGTTTTAGGAAAAGCCTTCAAAAGACTTCCTTTCTTCACCATTTTAACGAAACTATTAAACTGAGAACCATGGCCAAGAATTTTTTCTCCAAGCGAAATTATCTCACTAGGTGTTATCGGTAATAGTTCAAATTTCTCAAAATAATTCTCAATCTTTGAATTGTTAGAAATATAATCATTTGTTCTTGATGTTAGAACTACTTGAATATTGTTATATTTTTTTAAATCAACTATTTGTTGGATAATTGTATCTCTTGTATCCTTATTAGGAACCTCATCTAGTCCATCTAAAAGAATTAAAACTTTGTCGGTATTCTTTTCAAAGTCGAAATCAAGTTTTGTGATTTCCTTGTATTTCGTCAATATTTCTTGAGTAATTGTATATCCATTCTTCTTTTTAAATATTTCACCTAATTCGAAATAGAACAAAAAAGGGCTATCAAACTTCTCTAAAAAGTCTTTACCGAGTTTTTTTAATATAGTTGATTTACCAGATGTTGCAATACCATGTAATAGTATGTATTTAGGACTACTAATTATTCCATCAATTTCAGGTAGAAATTTTATTGGTATTGAAGGAGTTGCATCTTTCAAATATTCATTCTTTTCCTCAAGTCTTTTCTTCGTTTTAGCTTTAATTTTTATTGCAAAGTCATCAATTGATTGGATTTTAATTCCAAAATCAGATTCCAACATTTTTAGACTTGGATTATAGGAAAGTACTGTCAATGCATATTTTTTATAATTAGCAATTTGCGATTGGCTTGTAGTAACGGCACCCACTGTAGAACCCAATTGCGAATAATGTTCTAGGATTGCAAAAAGATAAGTAACTAAACCACTTTCAACAATTTGATAAACCTCAACTACTTTTAGTTTTGGTGCGTTATGAAATTGATTCCTTGATATATATGCTTTGCAGACATATTCTAAAAAATAAGGCTCTCCCCTATAATTAGGTAGGTTTTGCTCATCAAGTTGAGGATATTGTCCAGGGGATCTTTCTTTCAATAGATTTAGTTCCTTAAGACACCACATTAAGTTTTTTTCTTTTTTATTACTGTAATCATTACCAGTTAAAATAAAGATAACTTTCTTCAAAAAAGCCTCTAAATTATTCATAAGAATCTCCGCTGGACTAGCTCCTCCAGGCTTAGTGTAATAAATTTCATATATCGCTTCTAATACCGAATCGCTTAAGCCATCAAGTTTTTTAATCCCAGTTTTATGATACAGTACATCTTTAAACAATTCAACAGCTTGAACAAAATTTGAACATTCAGACGAAGCAGAGCCTTCAAAAATCTCCTTAACATTATCAATGATTTTTGTTTTAATTTGTTTCCAATTGTCATTCATATGATTATTTTTAATTCGTCAGTTTTTTAATTTGTGTATAACAAAATAGTGTTTTATTCATCGTTCAATGCGCCCGGCTAAATACAGGCGGGATATATAAAACGATTTTTCATTCCTGCCTGAAATTTAGCATTTTAAATTTATATTCTCCCTTTAACCATTTTTATTATTAAAATTATCTGTATTTTTCTACGCAGAATATAATTAAAACTTTTAATTTTTACAAAATTAATTTTTATAAAAATATTTTTAGTAATTGTTCATATAGCAGTCTTAAAAAAACACTTATCTGGTTCTGCTACTAAAATGAAGCAGAAGATTTTAAACTTAAAGGTCATTTTCGTTATCCGTCAGCTTATATATATAGACCAGACAGATAAAAATTTATATAACAGGCCGAGCGTGCAAACCTCATCCCCAAAACACCCCCCCCGAAGATTTGGGGTTTATCATGCCCCCCCTTCATTTTATTTATTAACTTAAATCTTAGAAATTATGGTATCAATCATTGATTACGTTCAGAGAACCAACTCTGAAGGGGAAAAGTTCTTTGCCCTGATAATTCAGGGTGGAATGGAATTTGTAAAATCCAGGGAAACCGGAAGGTTTTATGCCACTGCCAAAAAAGCATCAATTACTTCCACCTTTACTGAGGAGTTTTGTAAATCTGTTCTGGGTAAGAATATTCCTGGCAGAGTAGTACGGACGGAATGTGAACCTTTCGAATACACTGTTCAGGAAACAGGTGAGATTATCTCTCTTGCTCATCGCTGGGAATATACACCGGAAGAAGGCTCTATGGAGGAAGCTATTTTTGAGGGACAGGCAATTGGAGTTGAATACTAGTTTATTGAAGGAGGGCAATTGTCCTCCTTTTTTTTTCACTTTAAAAAATACGTATAATATGGAACTGAGAAAAGCCGAACGTCAACAGGCAAAAATTAAAATGGGCATTCAGGGCCCAAGCGGATCAGGAAAGACATACAGTGCTTTGCTAATTGCCTATGGTATAACTGGTAAATGGGATAGTATAGCAATAATAGACACTGAAAATCATTCAGCGGATCTTTATGCTCATTTGGGTAATTATTCAGTATTAAGCCTGAATAAACCTTTCTCTCCTGAAAGATATATTGAAGCTATCCAGGTATGCGAGGATGCAAATAAAGAGGTTATAATCATAGACAGCATATCCCACGAATGGGAGGGGAGTGGCGGGATACTGGAATTACATTCTGCAATGGCAGGGAATTCATTCACAAACTGGAGTAAAATGACTCCACGTCATAATGCATTTATTCAGAAAATATTACAATCAGATGCTCACATTATAACCACTATCAGGGCAAAGCAAGATTATGTATTAACTGAGAAGAACGGGAAATATGTCCCTGAGAAAGTTGGCCTCAGAGGTGTTACCAGGGAAGGAATGGATTACGAGCTAACCCTGGTTTTTGAACTGGATATTAAACATTTTACACAGGTAAGTAAAGACAGGACAATGCTGTTTATGGATAAACCTTCTTTTATAATCACAAAAGAAACTGGTACCACAATCAGTAATTGGTGCCTGGAAGGAATTGACATATCCATGATCATAGAAAAAATAAACCAGGCAGGAAATCTGGAAGATCTGAGAACTATTCATATGAAATATCCTAGGTATAGTGATAAAATTAAACAGGAACTTGTTAGAAGGTCTAACGAAATAGGTAAATGTAGTTAACAATTATTGTTAATAAAATAAACAAAAAATTATATATTATGGAATTAATTGAGGTTAAGAACGTTACAGTTGAAAAGAGAACACATAGTGCAACGCAATTCATAGAAGCAAATACCCAGATTATAGAACTAGAAGAGCTTAAACATCGTTCCATTATACCAGTATTTGCAAAGGATAATGAATCCACGATAAGCCACCAGGAATTTATTGAGATAGTTCAGTCAGCAGCAACTGATGTTTTTAGTGGATACAGGATATTGCAACCTGCTATAAGGGTTTCCCATCCAATTAAAGGCAGAATACCGGAAGCTGTAGGCAAACCTGTAGCTGTACTTCTTGAGCATGAGAAAACAATTTATTATGAGCGTATGGCTTTTATTATAGAAATCCCGGAAGTAAAGGATAATGTGAACGGGAATGAACTATTACTTACACTTGGAGGAGTGAGAGCTTATAATCTTGAAAATCTCAGTAGCCGTAAAACGGAAGAGAAATTCAAAGTATTTATAGGTTTTCAGAATAAGGTATGTACAAATTTATGTATCTCCACAGATGGCATTAAACTTGAAATTAAAGCATGTACATTGCATGAGTTGTTTGAAGAAGTATTCAGGTTATTTTCTTCGTTTGATGCAGTAAATGAACTTATACGTTATAAGGATTTAGCTAATTATTCACTTACAGAAAAACAGTTTGCCCAATTGATTGGACGAGCAAAACTATATCCTTATTTAAAGAAGGAGTTTCAGAAGGAAATTGAACCTTTTCCTCTAAATGATTCACAAGTATCCATTATAGCAAGGCAGTTTTTCCAGGATGAGAATTTTCGTTGTAATACATCAAGTGAGGTAGACTTATGGCGACTTCATAGCATCTTCACAGGAGCTAATAAGAGCTCTTATATTGATCGATTTGCTGACAGGACAGTGGCTTCTACTTCTTTTATGGAAATGCTGTTAAATGCGCTTAAAACCAAGTCAAACAACTGGTATCTGAACTGATGCATACTTCTGATCATGATTTTCAGTCCAAACTATATGTTAACCCTTATTCAATCCTGGTCGTGGATAAATACAGAAAGTTAAAGAGGATATTTTGTCCTTTTAAAGCTTATGTCCGTCAGGATATTGGTTCATTTAAAAAGTTTGACACGACTTATGTCAGTATGGTTAAGGAAGACAATAAGGGTAGGCTGGTATTTATTATTCAGGGTAAAGGGTATCTGCATCATTTTTTTTCGATTGTGTAAGTTTGTAGGCAGGTGGTGAAAATGGGGATATCTCGACTATTTTTTAAATTCGAGTATCCCCATTTATTTATTAAATAGCATTTTCTTATTGTTGCTCAATATGGTTTTTTCCCCAGGATTTATAATTATAAAAACCAATTTAGCAAGAAAATATGTCCGCTCCATCTTCCTCCTAAGTATAATTGTTGGGGCGGACAAATACTGATTAAATTAAAGTCTTTAATTCAAAATGCTTGTTATTTTCCTTTTCAGGATTAATGGTTGCATTATTATTAGCGGAAGAGAATTCTTTTATTATTCTATTTACTGTAGTTTTTCCAATCTTTTCTCCACTGTTCTGTAATGCTTCTGCAATTTGTCTATTTGAATTACCTTGTTTATATAGGTTAATAACTTTATCGATTTTTTCTTGATTCTTTACCAGAGGAATTTTATTATCCTCCGAGAAACTTTCAATCCTGGAAAATGTCAAATCATCATTAAAGTGTAATTTGAAAGTTCTAAATTCTTCATCATTAGCAAGATAGTTACTTTTTACGATTGTAAGTCTTATATTATTATGACCATCATTTTCAAAATACAAAACATGTCTTGCTTTTGAAGTAATACTTTCACTTCCACTAGAATTTAATTTACTTGGGGATGAATTCTCGCTAGCTTTTCTTGGATGATGCACCACAAGAATTGAACAACCATATTTTTGAATGAGATTACTAAAGCCTTTAAGACTCTCTCTTACAATGAATGAAGAGTTGAGATCGCCATCAATTACATCACCCAAAGGATCAATAATAATGAGATCCACTGGTATGGATGTCAGGAATTTATTTAGCATTTCTAATAATTCGGCAGAATCAAAAAGAAAATAAATATTATCCAGAAGAAATAATTCTTCTTCAGTTCTAAATTGTTTTTTTAATACTACACTAAGATTAATCCAGGAGTCTTCAAGGCTAACATATATTACACTGTAATATTTAGCAGTTATTTTTAATCCCAGAACCATTTCTTTTTTAAGTACAATACTAACTGCTAAATATCTAGCAAAAGTACTTTTTCCTGAACCACTGGAACCGATTAGAACTATTAATACTCCAGATGGAATTAGAGATTCAATAATCATTGGTGTTTCAGTAATTGGATAATTAAATAGCTGCCATCCAGTTAACACCGCAGGAATATTATTCATATCAAAATCTTGTACTTCCTTTATTATGGTAGATTCTGTAGTTGACGCATCGCTTTCTGCCACAGAAATTTTAAAGTTGTTATTTACATTAACACTATTTTTTTTCATAATAATCAATTTTATTGTCATTAAGGATTTTTTCAATTTCATCCTTTTTATAAAACCAAATGGTGTTCAGTTTATAAGCTGGAATAGTTCCATTTGTGCGAAGAGTTTGGAGGGTTGAGTCTGAAATCTTCAGCATTTCCCTAACATCTTTAGAACGCATCCACTCATCAGTGGATATTTTATTTGAAGTGTTCTGATTATAATCTTTTAAAACTTCCATAAAAACATTTTTTAATTCTTTATGATTTAATGAAATATTAAACATTCATAAAAATTTTAAATTGTTTATAATAATAAATTACTTCATTACTGGAAATATGAGTCTTACTCATTTCCATAATGTACTTCGTAAAAGTTTTGATTTAAATGTCTGGTGGGTCTTGTATCTTGGCTACTTAGCTAGTACTTAATTCTTGACAGAATAAAATTTGTTTAATCGATGTTCTGTTATTTTTTAGCCAATATAATTCTAATAAAATTCTGATAATCAATAAACGAAGCATTTTAATTACTAAGTTTATTTTATCATATGATAATATTTAAAAGAACTTAATAAAATAAAAAGTTCAAAATTTACGCCAAATATTTTTACAAAATTTCTTTTATTAAGGATAACTCATAATTTTAAAATAAAGAAAAGTAATATTTACATTGTTAATACTAACAATGACAGTTAATTTAAGATTTTTTTATTTTTTTTCTGAGTATATTTTATTATATGTCATTCTGTCATTACTTTAATTATTATCAGTCAATATCTTGGCATAATGACATAAAAAACAGAAATATATTATTTTATTATGAACAATGGTTAAATAAATAATAAGAGCTTATCCTTAGTACCCAAATTTTATTCTTTAATAATTATTTCTGATTTAGTACAATGATCTGTGCTTGTTTAGTAATTATTGTAATATTCATCTATCTTCTGAATCATATATTTATAAATCCCTAAAATCATATTATAATGGATAAAATATACAAAAACTCATTATTTAGCCTAGCCGAGATAAAGATTCAATATAATAGCGGAATCAAAACTGCTGACAGAATAAAAATAACTCAACCTGAAGATGCTTTCAAGTTATTCTGGGATTTATGGGATAAAGATAGCATTGAACACATTGAAGAAGTGAAGTTAATGTTATTGAACAGGACAAATTTCGTCCTTGGATATGTGAATCTTTCAAAAGGAGGTGTTGCAGGTTCAGTAATCGATATAAAGGTATTACTACAATATGCTATTAAATCCAATGCTCATGGTTTAATAATGGCTCATAACCATCCAAGTGGTAATCCTTTTCCAAGCGAGAGTGATAAAATGATTACACGGAAGGTTAAGGAAGCCTTGAATTTGGTCGATATTCAGTTATTGGATCACTTAATCATAACTCCGGATAAATCATTTAAATCAATTATTTATGGGAATTAATCAGTATCTTGAATGTAGAATTTTTTATTTAAATATTATTATATTTGTATAGCATAAAGCGTTCTTTTTGAAATTATTAATCAAATATTTTATTTTTTCGTAAGAGAAGTCTGTTATATTTAAATAGTTTCAGAAAAATAAGAATAATGCTCACGTATGGTATGTGTGGTTCTTATTAGTAACTATGATTTTAGTGCAACTCTTACAATACGTGGTGATCCTACGCTTTATTTTCATTTAATAGCTTTACAACATATAAAATTCTTCTTTAACATTTTTTCATTTTAAGTTTTAAGCAGATTGAAATTCAAGTTCAGGAAGGTATTCCTGTAGTATGAAATGGAGTTTTTTCAAAATCAATTTATAACTAAAAATTTTAGTATAATAGTTCGTTAAACTTTAACATAAATGTTTGATTTTCAATAAAATAAATGGTAAATAATTTGGTTAAGTCCCTGATAATCAGTAACTTAATAGGTTTAACCACAATCTATAACAGTTATGACCAT
>Ga0209270_1000628_pt1 | contig 68516 bp, 54 predicted proteins | sample MTBAKSrepl1MetaG_FD_187456 | JGI IMG/M metagenome (GOLD analysis project Ga0209270, IMG submission 187456) | Enrichment culture microbial communities from Arthur Kill intertidal strait, New Jersey, USA, that are MTBE-degrading - MTBE-AKS1... | ecosystem: Environmental > Aquatic > Marine >... | reverse complement strand
AATATGAGGAGGTTTATCTGCATGCCTATGAAAGCGTCAATGAAGCCAGAAACGGATTAGAACGCTATTTTGCGTTCTACAATCATCGTCGGCCTCACTCGACGCTTGACGGATCAACGCCGGATGAGGTTTATTTCGGTTCTCGGGAGGAGATGCCCGATGCGGCTTAATGAAAATTGTGGCGAGGCTTCACTTATAAATCGTCATCCCCTGTCCAAACTCCCGGGACCAGCGCTTTCAGAAGATAAGTTGACTCATTACGTACTTAGTGTTTTGCCACGAAAAAAAGACTGAATTGTTTCAGAAGAACCATTCCTGTCAAGTAGTGTTGACCAACGCTCAACAATTAGAATAATATTATCAAATACTCTAAACATTTTCTTTATAGTTCTAATATTATCCTCACTGGTTCTATCATTAATTTCAATTCTTTATCAAAGAAGAAAGAAGATCGGGCACCAGAGATAAGTACAATATTTTGCTAATTGTATTCAGCAATGTCCGGTTAGGGAATTGCATACGTACAAGGAATACACAGGGGACGCCCTTTACTTCTTTAGGGAACCCCAAGGGTCAGGTCTCAACAATCAACAATTAAATTGTCAATTGTTGAGACCTGCCCCCCCCTTCCTTCCCCTTCCTTTCCGACGCATGATTTACCATGCATCTTCATCATCCTCGTCATCGACATATGCCGGCACGGGAGCATCAGCATCTGATCGCAACCTATTTAAATAGAAGTTGAGTGTATATGACACAACAGCTGCTGCGATAATCTCTGGAATGAATTTACTATTAACTGAAATAAGCGACCATCCTTTTGACAGGTCAATTGGTATAGATATATTCATTACAACATTTGCCATCACCTGCCATGAAATGGCTAAAACAACTGCCAGCCATCTTCTAGCGATAAGTGTACCGGCAAATATGGTTACCAAGAACCCGAAAGGGCCGAGTAGTAAATATATGAGCAGTGATCCAAATGTAAGTGATAAAGCAAAAAGAAAAGTTGCTATTATATAAACAAATACCATATTATAGACTCACTTTCGAATTAGGTTTCTTTATTCATTTGCTAGAAGGCCATTCATTTATATACGTTAGGTTAACTATTTCCCCCTCACCCTGTCCCTCTCCCACGAAGGGGAGAGGGGACTCAAGATTCCTGCCAGAGGTTAATTTCCAATCGATGCAGTATACTCCACACAACTGAGAATACTTTGCCAGACGAGGTGGGGTTTGTAAATACTTTTCATGGTGTTAGGCTGTGAGTTAATCCAAACATGCTATAACGGCGATTCCGGATTGCATTCAAGATGAGACCGAGAGGTCGAGGAGGGGGCGACGCAACTGTACTTTGACGTACAGCGAGGAGCACACGACCGAAGACGACGAAGGTATCGCTTGAATGCGGCCGGAAGGAAAAGTTGGGGGTCAGGTCTTGCTTTTTGCGTCAAGTTAAAATGTATGCAAATAACAAGACCAGACCCCAATCTTTCCTCATCTTTCCCAATTTTCGTTTTGTGCAAGAAACAAGACCCCCATCTTTCCGAAACCTGACCCCATCTTCCCGTCAATGCCAACACCTAAGACCTCCCTCCACGCATACGAGCCAATTCTTCTACAACGAGTTGGTTCGATAACTCAAAAAAGTCGAATAATGCATACAGTGGAGATAAAAGAGGGTGAACGATTTCCGGCAAGTTTGTATCAATCGCCTTCGCATCCACATGCGTGTTTAAAGTGATTGAATTTTGTCGCGAGACTCCCCTTTCCAAGACATGACGGCGGTGATCAATGCTCGTAATTGTGCGGCCAGATAGCCCTTCATATGTGGCGATAAACCTTATCGTCGTTGGGCCATCAAACAGATTTGCAGCTAAACGTTGTGCCTGTAAAAGAGTTTCGCCTACCCGCCACACTGGAAGAGTCACGTCAAATATTGTGCCAGGAAGCACGGGGTCACGTGCGGCTCTTTGCGCATCTATACCGTCTTCTTGGAAACCACGGAGTAAGAATGCGAGGCCATCAGGATGAATACGCCAAAAGTCTGAGTGAGCCGCATCGCGATCTTCGACAGGCGTTTGGGGGTCGCCACCAAGCCAACACTCAACCGTGCCATTAATTGGATAGGGCTCTATCCCTTCTCGCGTTGGGTACCAAAACGGCGGCCATCCTGTATAACGAGCCACGCTAGCTCTCAGCACATCTGGCAACTGAGAAAGTGCAATTTGTCGGCGCTCACCTATAATTTCATAAGTGAAGTTGTAGTATCCATAGGAAAAACGTGGACCAACATGCATAGGCAATTCTTTAGTAAGTATATGCCAGCGCTCAAAACTTGCCCTAATCCAGTCATCCAGCCGTTTTGACTCAGGAGGTTGTTCTACCTGAGGTACTGCTCCTATTATAAGATCCCTTATCTGATCTAACAGTTCGTCCCGACGGTTACGCAAACATCGAGATAGAAGATCATCCCAATCCTGTGCGCTTTGTGGGGTCTCGCTCCGAGGACCAGGTTTTCTAATATAGATCGCGTTATTATGGACGATATTGCCGTGTGGCCCTGCTCGACGCGCACGTACTGGGACACGGTGACCGCCGGGAATTACAACTATTGGGAATACACTCCCTTCAGGACTTGCGACTATATGGACGGCACAGTGGAATTGTGGATCACAGTAATTATGAACGATACCGTTAATCAGGTCCTGACTATATCCATCCAGTGTTGCCGGACGTCCCTCTGCCTCTACTATTCCCACATCTGTTTCTAATAAACCTAAGGCAACAAAGCCACCTCCATGGTTGGCGAGCGCTAATACAGCCTTTGCAAATGTCGCCTTATCCTCATTACTTCCTTGAAGATCTAACCAGTTTTTGACCTCGAAATCGAGATCTTCACGGGGGTCGACCAATAGGTCTGCCAGTCTCTCGCGTATAATTTCTTGTGACATTAGTTAAGCCCGATCTTATTTAATATTCAATGCATGCGCGATACTTCGCCGTCCAATCATTTTTTATCAAGGCAAGATGACCTGATAATGAATATTAAACACAAATTTAGGCAAACTCGCCTTGATCTTGAGTTTCGTCATTTCTGTAGGATACTACAAGAGCGTTCAATCCCCTGTCAATCTGTAAGAAGGTATGTGTTGCACGAGAACAAACTCAACAAAATGATGAAATACGTCCCCCGGCGATCCCGGATTACATTCAAGATGAGACCGAGGAGTCGAGGACCATCCACATCCTCTGAATTACTATTGCCTTGTTATCCTCTCAGCTGATACTCGATAATTCCAATTCTAAATCAGATGACAACGCGAAGGCAAGGAAGGGAGCGACGCAGGTGGAACAATTCGTCAGGATAGACGAATTGGACGCACCTTGCGTGCGCCTGTCAGGGCGAGGTCCAGGGATGGACCGAGTCACTTTTGCGTACAGCGAGGAGCATCCCGACGCAGCCGACAATGTTGTCGCTGATTTAGATTGGAATTACTGTTGGGTGACGCGCAACACCTCTTCGATGGTGGTGATGCCATCCTCCACCTTCCGCGCCCCGTCTTGCCTCAGCGTATGCAGCCCCTCTTCGATGGCCTGTCGCTTGATGACGTTCGAGTCCGAGGTCTTGAGGATGGTGGTCTTGATGGTATCGCTCATGACCAGGATCTCGTAGATGCCGGAGCGGCCCTTATAGCCGGTATTGAGGCATTCCATACAGCCCGCGCCGCGGTAGAGAAAGCCGTCGGTGTGCAGCATTTCCTTGGTCAGGCCCAGTTCCATGAGGCTTTCGGTCTCGGGGTAATAGGCCTGGCGGCAGTCGGCGCAGATCTCGCGCACCAGGCGCTGGGCCATGATGGTGTTGACGGCGGACGTGACCAGGAAGGGCTCGATGCCCATGTCGATCAGGCGCGTGATGGCCGTGGCCGAGTCGTTGGTGTGCAGGGTGGAGAAGACCAGGTGGCCGGTAAGCGCGGCCTGGATGGCGATCTCGGCCGTCTCCAGGTCGCGGATCTCGCCCACCAGGATGACGTCCGGATCCTGGCGCACGATGGAGCGTAGACCCGAGGCAAAGGTGACGCCCACCTTGGTGTTGACCGGGATCTGGCCGATGCCCTTGAGCTGGTACTCGATGGGGTCTTCGATGGTCAGGATGTTCTTGTCCGGCGAGTTGATGCGGCTGAGCATGGAATAGAGCGTCGTGGTCTTGCCTGAGCCGGTCGGTCCGGTGACCAGGATGATGCCGTGCTCCTGCTTGAGGATTTTGGCGATGATCTCCATGTCGTCGGGGTAGAAGCCCAGTTCTTCCAGGCCTAAGAGCACCGAGGATTTATCGAGGATGCGCATGACCACGCGTTCGCCGTTGACGGTGGGCACGGTGGAGATACGCAGGTCCACGGAGTGTTCGCCCAGCTTGATGCCGATGCGGCCGTCCTGGGGCAGGCGTTTCTCGGCGATATTGAGGTTGGCCATGACCTTGATGCGCGAGACTACGGCCGACTGGATGCGTTTGGGCAGGCCCAGCACGTCGTGTAGGATGCCGTCCACGCGGAAGCGGATCTTGACCTCGGACTGGAAGGGCTCCACGTGGATATCCGAGGCGCGCTCGCGGAAGGCCTGCACCATGAGGCGGTTGACCAGCTTGATGATGGGCGCGTCGGTCTCCATGACCGTGATATCCTGGATATTCTCCAGGTCGTGCAGGATGTCCTCTTCCTCTTCCTCCTCCATGTCGTTGACAATATCCTGGGCGCTCTCGTTCTTGAGGTCGTTCAAGCGGTTGATGGCGGAGTGGATCTCCTGGCGGCTGGCCAGCACGCGTTGGATATCCTTGGCGGCCAAGACGCGGGCGATGTCAAACAGGGGTTCCTGTTCCAGGGGGTCGTTAACGGCCACGATCAGGGTTTCGCCCTGCCACTTGAGAGGCACCATGTTGTAGCGCCGCAGGAAGGCCACCGGGAGGTGGTCAAGGATGGCGGGGTCCACCTCAAGCTCGCCCAGCATGTGCATAAACTCAATGTCCCATTGACGGCCCAGGGCCTTGAGAATCTCGACGTCGCTCAGTATTCCGGCGCCCACCAGGGCGTCCTTGAGCGAGAGACCTTTCTCCTTCTGGATGGTCAGGGCCTTACTCAGACCGGCCTCATCCACCAGGTTACCGGAGCGCAGCACCTCTTCAAGGCTGGGGATGCGCATCGATGTTCACCTCAGGCGCGTTTGTCTGCGGTTGCCCGGCCGGGACCGGGGTGCTTACAGCCGCATCGTTCCGGGGCGCGTTCGGCTGCAGGTCTTGTGTGGGAGCGGCCGGAGCGTCAGGGATCAAGGGCTGCGCCTCGGGCAGAACCTCCGCTCCTTGCGGCGGCGCGGCCTGCCCGGGCTTGGTTTCCGGAGGAGCGATATTGAGCTTCTCCTCGGGGGTTACGTCTGTTTTACCTTCCTTGCCCTTGTCAAAGGCCTCCTTCATCCTGGTGATGGTGCCGTACTTTTCGCGGTAGAGGGCATCGGCCTTCTCATCCGTGTCGATAATGACGGGGGTGAGGAAGATGTAGAGATTGGTCCGGTCGCGCGAGCGGGTGTCGGTCTTGAAGAGCCAGCCCAAGAGCGGGATCTTGCCTAAGAGTGGCACCCGATATTCGCCCATGGTCAGGGTTTCGCCGATCAGGCCGCCGATCACCATGGTGGTACCGTCCTTGATCATAACCGTGGTGGTGGCGGAACGCTTGAGCGTCGTGGGCGCGAACTCCGCCTCACCCGAACCGGCCACCAACTGGGTGATCTCCTGGAAAATATCCATGCGGATATTGCCCTGCTGGTTGATCTGCGGGGTGATCTTCAGGTCCACGCCCACGTCGCGATAGTCATAGGTGTTGACGGTGCGGTTGATATTGGTGGAATCCGTGTCCTGGCGGGTCAGGTAGGGCACGTTGGAGCCGACCTTGATCTCGGCCTCCTTATTGTCCATGGTAATGATCTGCGGGGTGGAGATGATGTTGACGTCCGTATCCTGGGCCATGGCATTGATGAACGAGGTCATGTTGGGGAAGGTGATCTCGGTGCCGCCCTTGTTGATGGTAATGGCCTCGCCGATGACGCCTAAGAGCGATCCGGACGGCAGATCCGAAAGCGAGGAGACGAAGCTTGAGCCGGAGCGGGCGAAGACGCCGCCGGTACGCTTGCCGCTGTCATAGGTGAAGTCCTCGAAGGCACTCCACTCCACGCCGAGCTTGAAATCCTTGCTGGTATTGACCTCCATGAGGAAGGCCTTGACGAAGACCTGCTTGCGCGGGATATCGAGGTATTTGATGGTCTCCACGACATTGCTGTAGGTGTAGGGATCGGCGAAGATAATGAGCGAGTTGGTGGCCTTGTCGGGCGAGATCTTGAAGCTCTGTTGGCCGGTTGAGGTGGTCTTGGCCGCCCCCGTGGTACCGGCCGGTGTGGCTTCGGGGCTGGTGGGCGCCGGCAGGCCGCTCAAGACCTTGGACACCTCCTCGGCGTTGGCGTGTTGGAGATAATAGACATGGATATCCTCCTTGCCGCTGGGTGTGGGGATATCCAGCTGGGCGACGAGGTCCTCGATCATCTGCATGTCCTGGGTTGCGGCCATGACGATCAGCGAATTGGTGCGTTCATTGGCGATGATCTTGGGGGCTTCCTTGCTGGTCACACCGCCGCGGGTAGCGCGGCGTACCTGGGCGCGCGCGGCGTCCGTACCGGTGCCGGAGATGATCTGGTTCAGTTTGGCGGCCAGGTCGGCGGCCGTGGCATGCGTCAGGTGCACGATCTTGACGTCCTGGGCGAAACCCACCACATCCAGCACCTTGATGATGTCGAGAAACTTACGGATATTGGAAAGCGTATCGGTGACGATCAGGATATTGCTCTGGGCGTAGGAGAGGATCTGCGAGGCGCCGCGGCTCATGAGCGGGGTCAGGAGGTTCTTGATGTCCTCGGAGTCCGCGTACTTCAAGGGGATCAACTGGGTGACGAGTTTGTCCACTTTGGCGGCATGGATGCCGGTCTTGGTCTCCACGCCCTTGGTCATGGCATCGGAAGACTTCATAATCTTGGTTACGCCATTCATGGGCACGGTGGTGAATCCGTTGACCTCCAGCACGCTCTCGAAGACCCGATAGGCCTCGCCCACGGTCATCTTGCGCGGCGATATGACCGTGACCTTACCGCTGACGCTGGGGTCCACGATGAAGTTCTTTTTGGTAAGGTCGGCGATGAACTTGATCATCATGGTGATGTCGACCCCGTCAAAATCCATGGTGACATATTGGGCGTTCTTGCGGGATTTCTGGGCGGTCTCATCCTCAGCCGATGATCTTTGGGCGGCGCGGTCGGCCGGCATGCTCTCCGGGGCTTCCATCTTCGGCCCGGCCTGCTCCATTTCAGGTCGGTCGGCATCCTGCCGGGGTTTGATTTCTGCCGGGGCGGCCTGGGTGGGATTCTGGTTCTCCACCATCTTGACCGCGAGGATATTGCTCGCGGCCAGGCACATGAATACCACCGCCAGTATGCATACCCTTAGCCTCTTCATCTACTCCCCCTTCTCACTCGCATTCACCGGCCCTGCGCCTCTGAGGGATTCGAGGTCCGGGTCATTCGCGGCCCAGGTCTTGACGTCGGGATGCATGCTCAAGGCCTTGTTCAAGGCGTCCAACGCCGCGGTCTGATTGCCCTTCCTGGCATAAGCGCATGCCATATTGTATACAGGCTCCACATAATCCTTTGAAACGTTGCTGGCAAGCCGGAAATAGCCCAGGGCGCCTTCAATATCGCCCTTGGCCAGCAACACCCCGCCCAGATTGTTCAGAATGACCGCATCGTTTTTGAAATGGTTCAATGCGGCGTTATAGGTGATTATGGCGTGTTCGAGATCGCGGCGCTCAAAATAGAGGCCTCCCAACTCCACATAGACATCCTTGCTGTAGGCGGGCGCGACATTCAGGCAGCGCTCATAGAGATCGATGGCCCCCAGGCCGTCACCCGCTCGCCGTCGTACCTGGGCCTGGGCCAGAAGGGTCGCGGGGTCGGAAATCGCGGCGGGCATGGAAGCCGGGACAGCCTGCGGCGTCGGATTGAGAGCCCCTGGCGCCACGGCGACCGGGTGCTGGGGGTTCTGCCGCGCGGTCCAGAAATGGTAGAGCGCGCCGGTGGCCAGCGAGCTGAAAATTACGGCGGCGATCAAAATGAACCACATGCGCCTGCCCTTTTCCGAGCGCGTGTGCACGGGGACACATTCCGGCGTGGGGCCGTCTTCCTGAACGCGCTTCAAGGCATCATAGATCGAGCTCATGGCTTGCCCCTGCCGATAACATTGATGAGCGCCAGGGTTTCTGACCCTACAACACCATCTCGACTAAGGCCGAAGGCCTCCTGGAGTTTTTCGATGCCCGCGGCGGTCTCCACGCCGTAAACCCCGCTGGGATCCATCTTCATATAGCCGGCGCGTTTCAGTACGGATTGAATCCAGCGCACGCGCTCGCCCGTATCCGCCATACGGTATATCTGCTCCGGGGCGCCTTTCCGGTAACGCACAAAGATGTTCCAGCGATAAACTCCGGCGAACCTGCTCAGCGGCATTTCGATCACGGCCCGATCACGACCCGTCACCCAGATCGAATCCGCGCCGGCATGGTGCACGACGCAGTAGCCCCCGTTGATCGAGGCGATCAGGGGCCGGCCGATGTCTTTCAGACACTCCGGCGCGGGGTGAAGGTTGAGGACGGCATCGGTACTTTTCATAACCGGGAGTTGGAGCAGCAGGTTCTGGGCCGCGATATAATCGCTGATTGTCCAGTCATCGCGGCGGATGATGAACTCATGTTTGGGCTGAGCATGTTCGGCGATCTTGGCCATACCCTCCCGCTCTCCGACAAGCCCGAAGAAGTCGAACCGTAAAAGCGCCAAGCCCGCCATGAGCACGAGGCAGAGCGCGGCCAAGCTCATGGCATAGCGTTTATAGACGGGGGCGGCATGATGTTCGCCCTTGAGCTCCTTGAGGGCCTCGCGGGCGATACGCCGGTCGATGGTGTGCCTACCTTTCAGGAAGGCGATCAACAGACAGCGCTCGGCCGCCGCATTGATCCGGCGGGGCAGCCCTTTGGAATAGGCGTATATGATGCTTACGGCCGGGGCCGTAAATTTGATGTCGCCGTGCGAGCCTGCGACCATCAGGCGATGGGTGATATAATCCCGTGTGTCGGCGCGCGATAAGAGTCCCATATGGTAGCGCAGCACGATGCGGTCATTGATCTGGCGCAGGCTGGGCGCGGCCAGAACAGTGTTCAGTTCCGGCTGGCCGATCATGATGATCTGCAGGAGCTTTTCCTTTTCGGTCTCAAGATTGGACAACAAGCGGATCTGCTCAAGGACCTCGGGGGTGAGGTTCTGGCATTCGTCGATGACCAGCACGGCATTGCCGGATTCCTGCCGCACCTTCAGCAGGAAGGCGTTGAGCTCATCCAACAGGGCCTTTTTGCTCTTCTCGGCCGCGCTTAAGCCGAAATCCTGATTGATGCTCTGGAGCAGCTCGATGTCCGTGAGCGTGGGGTTGAAGATCAGGGCGGTCCTGGTCTCGCTCGACATCGCCCCGAGCATTGCCCGGCAGACCGTGGTCTTGCCGGCGCCCACCTCGCCGGTTAAAAGCACGAAACCTTTGCGCTCGCTTATCCCGTAGCGCAGGTGCGCGATGGCCTCCTTGTGGATCTCGGACAGGTAAAGATACTTCGGATCAGGCGTAAGATTGAAGGGGTTTTCTGTCAGCCCGAAGAATTTCTCGAACATCGCGCGCTTTCCCCCCCTACTTGACCGGTACGGTGACCGACAGGGAGGACCCGCCCCGCTCGAGCTCGACCTGTACCGACGACAGGCTCCCCAATTGCTGATACGCCTTGAAGGCATCCTCGGGTGAACGGATCGGAATGCCGTTGACCGAGCGGATCACGTCCCCGGAGCGCACCCCTACTCCATAGAGTGGAGAATTGTTATCAACATTGCTGATGCGGAAGCCATAGGGTTCACCGCCTTTGAAATACGGTACCACCCGGGCCCTGCCCAGGAACTCCTCCATATTCTGCATCATATCGGCCGACGGAGGCATGCCGCCCGGCGCACTGCCCGGTACGGCGCGCGCCATGGCACGGCCGCCACGGGCCTTGCGGCCGCCGGGTTCATCGGGCACCAACTGCTGTTCCTGGCCGTTGACATCCATGATCACCTTATTCCGGAATATGGCCAGCACGCGGGCACCCATGATCTCGTCCCCGATCTTATAGAGCTGCTGCTTGCCTTTGTCATCAATGATGGCACGCGCCCAGGATTCGGGACCGGTAATCGTGCCTTTGAGACTGATGCCCATCTCGGCGATGGGCCGATCCCTGTCCTTATCCACGCCGCCGGCCGGCAGCGCACCCTTGGCCTGAATATCGAACAGGCCGCGGGTTTTGATGATATCATAGCTCCCGCGGTCCATTGGTCTGCGCCGGTGGCTCTCGACCGCGACACTGGCGCTGCGCTCCGGTTTGGGGAGTTTATAGAAGACGTGGCCGGTAATGCTGCTCACGATGCCGACTATGACCCAGATGAAGACCGTCACGATCGCAAGATGGACGAGCCACTGATAGCGTTTGGGCATAGCGTTATATCCTGTCATACCTGAAGAAGCGCATGTTGAAACTCCCCCTGCCCCGGCTCAAAGAGCGCAGCTGCGTGGAGTACCCGAACGTCTTGGAAAGCGCGACAAAGGCCTTGATGACGTGGTCCTTGCCCTTGATCACCACGCCTTCGATGCCCGCCTTCCGGGCGCTCAAATCGCCCACCACATCGCCGACATACTCCTCGGGTACCAAGACCTCCAGCTCCATGACCGGCTCAAGCATCACCGGCCCGGCCTTCTTCAGGGCATCCTGCACCGCCATCTGCGCGGCGATCTTCAAACCCTGCGAAGTGGTCTTTTCATCTACTACCACTTTTCGCACCTGTACGGCAATATCCACGACCTCGTATCCCCAGACGGGATCAGCCAGACATGCCTCGGTTAAGCCCAGCATGACGGACTCATTCATCTCATCGGAGAGCTGCGGCGTAATATTGAATTGATTGCCTGACCCGCGTCTGGCGGGCGCAAGGTTCACTTCGACCCGGCCTGAATGCATGACCTCGCCCAGTTTCTTCTGGAATTCCATCTCCACCCGGGCGCTCTCTTGAATGCTCGTGCAGTAAAGCACCTGCGGGTTGCCGACATTGATTTCCACGCCAAAGGCGTTTTTGAGCCTGTCCACGGCGATCTCCAGATGCAGCTCACCCATGCCGGCCAGGATGATCTGCCCGGTCTCGGGGTCCTCATGCACCTGGAGCGTGGGATCTTCCTCCATGAGCTTGGCCGAGGTGGTCATGAGCCGCTGATAAGCATCGCCGCCGCTCTTGGGCTCGATGGCCACGGAAATGACCGGCTTGAGGATATCGATGGGTTCCAGTACGATGTTGTCGTATCCGATTGTCAAGGTGTCGCCCGTGACGGCGTCCTTGAGCCCGGCGGCGGCCACCAGGTCACCGGCCACGGCCTTGTCGATGCGTTCCTTGTGATGGGCGTGCATCTGAAAGAGCCGCGCGATCTTTTCATGGCCCTCGCGCGTGGTGTTCATGACCTCGTCCCCGGCATGCAGCTCTCCGGAATAGATCCGCAAATACACCAGCCGGCGGCCTTCATCGGTGTAGACCTTGAAGACATAGGCTACCATGGGGCCCTTGGGGTCGGATTCGATGCGGATCATCTCCAGGCTTGGACGCACATGCGCGATGGCGGGTTTGGATTCCTGGGGCGACGGCAGGTAATCGATCACGGCGTCGATCAGAGGCTGGATGCCCTTGTTCCTCAAGGCCGCCCCGCAGAGCACGGGCAGGACGCGGTTGGCGATCGTGGCGGCGCGCAGCGCGCCCTTAATGGTCTTGGGATCCAGGCCGTCGCCGGCCAGGTATCCTTCCATGATGGCGTCATCATGGTCGGACAGGGTCTCGAGCAGATGCTCGCGCGCCAAATGGGCCTCCTCCCGGTGCTGCTCGTCCAGCTCCACAACCTCGTAGCTGCCGCCCTGATCATCCTCGTTCCAGAGATAGGTCTTCATCTGGATCAGGTCGACCACACCCTTGAACACATCGCCCTGATAATAAGGGATCTGGATCGGGACGGGCTTGATCTCGAGGCGCCGCTCGATCTGGGACATGACCGCGCCAAAATCGGCGCCCGGCCGGTCGAGCTTGTTGACGAAGCCGATGGTCGGCACCTCGTAGCGCCTGGCCTGCCGCCAGACCGTCTCGGTCTGGGCTTCCACGCCGCCCACCCCGCACAGGATCATGACGGCGCCGTCCAAGACCCGCAAAGAGCGCTCCACCTCGATGGTAAAGTCCACATGCCCGGGGGTATCGATGATGTGGATATCGTGGTCGCGCCAGTGGCAGGTCGTGACCGCCGAGGTGATGGTGATACCACGTTCCTGTTCCTGGGGCAGGTAATCCATGGTGGCCTGGCCGTCATGCACCTCGCCTATGCGATGGATCTTGCCCGTATAGTAGAGCACCCGTTCCGTGACCGTGGTCTTGCCGGCATCGATATGGGCCACGAAACCGATGTTCCTGACCTTTTTAAGACTGTCGGATTTCATACCCCCTTCACCGGGGAACCATTATACACCAAGATCCACCTCATACACATGCGTCATTTCATGACCGAGGAATATTTCCCCCAACTCCACGAAACGCGGATTTAAGTCCGATAGATAATATACCACATCGCCGCCGTTATGACATGCCCGTGTTTCCCCGAACAGGTCTTTCACGGCCAGGGCCGTGTAAAAAGCCGAATCGACGATAGTGACCGCGTCTCCCATAACACGACCCAGCAGGCCTTTGAGGAGCGGATAATGGGTGCAACCCAGCAGCAAGGCATCTATGCCCCGGGCGCGCATATCGGCCAGATAGCGCGCCGCTACCAGTTCGGTGATCCGGTCGTCGAACCAGCCTTCCTCCACCAGTGGCACAAAGAGCGGGCAGGCCATGCTCACCACGGTAAGGTCCGGGTTCAGGTCCAGGAGGGTCTTTTCATAGGCCCCGCTCCTGATGGTGGACGAGGTCCCGATCACTCCGATGGTGGCCGCGCCGGTGGCCACCGCCGCGGCCGCGCCGGTGGCGATCACGCCCACGACCGGGATATGGAATTCGTTCGTGAGGGCCGCGATGGAGTGCGCGCTGGCCGTATTGCAGGCCACGACCAGCATATCGATACCTTTCGAGACCAGGAAACGGGCGCATTGCAGGCTGTAGCGCACAATGGTCTTCGAGCTCTTGGTACCGTACGGCAGGCGCGCGCTGTCGCCGAGGTAGACCATGTCGACCCCGGGCAAAAGCCGCATGAGATCCTTGAGCACCGTCAGCCCTCCGATTCCCGAATCGAACACGCCGATCTTCTGCATAGTCCCCATTCCCCTTTTGCGTTACGTCTGTTTTATGGTTTTTTTTAGGTGTGGTGTCAAGGACTTCGCGCTACTCCCAAGACCGGGCCGATTATTTTTACGTGTCTTGCCTGTTAAGGATTGCCACGCTCATCCGATACGAATGCATAAGAGGTTCAGGGATTGAACCGCGCAAGGAGACTCAGGGATGAGAATCGCCGATTCCAGCATCGTCATGGACGCAACGCGTTCCTACCTGCAGAAGGATGAAGTCAAGGAACAGCTGCGCGTGTGGGTTGATCCGCACCATAACCACCGGCGCGATAAGGTTTCCCTATCAGACAAGGCCCGCTGCCTCTGTGACGGCAAGCAGAAAGCATCCGACGACACGTCGTCCCATGCCGCCCGGGACGAGGTCTCGCTCAAGACGCTCATCGTAGAGATCTTGACGGGCCGAAAGGTCAGGGTCATTGACCCGGACGATCTCGATCGGGAAAAGGCCGCTCCTGATATGCCCCGGGCACAGTCATCGCAGGGCCAGGCGGAAACAGCGCGCGTCGGATGGGGCGTCCAATACGACTATGAACAGACGCATCTGGAGCAAGAGAACGTCGCCTTTGAGGCGTCCGGGGTGGTCAAGACCCAGGACGGCCGTGAGATCGACTTTACCTTGAGCCTGTCCATGAGCCGCGTGTTCATGACCCAGAGCAAGATCACGGCGAGGGCCGGCGATGCCGCCCTGACCGACCCGCTGGTCATCAACTACGGCGGCGGCGCCGCCGAACTCTTAGACGGCACCTTTGCCTTTGACATCGACAGCGACGGCGTTCAGGACTCCCTGCCCCAGCTGACCGCCGGACGCGGCTTCCTGGCCTTTGACAAAAACGGCGACGGCGCCATCAATGACGGCGGGGAGCTGTTCGGCCCCTCAACCGGCGACGGCTTCGCGGAACTGGCCGCGTACGACAGCGACGGCAATCAATGGATCGATGAGAACGACGCGGTCTTTGACGAGCTCCAGGTCATGACGGTCTCGGACGGGCAGACGCAGCTGCAGAAGCTGGCCGCACTCGGCATCGGAGCCATCTATCTGGGCAACCTCTCCACGGCGTTTGATGTTCGAGGTGAAGACAACGCGCTCATGGGCCGCATCGACGCAACCGGCCTGTTCCTGCGTGAAGACGGTACCCCCGGCACGATCCAGCACCTCGATATCGTAGCCTGATTTCATTTAAACACCGTGATTCCTGATCGTACCAGCCGCGCTCAAGCACGGAAAATAAAAAAGGAGTGAGGAACCCCGCATGATGCCGGGATTCCTCGATGCATATGGTTCGTTTAGAAGGTGCTGCTTTGCTGCTTTCCGTTGTATTGGACCGTGCACGTTCCGATCCCGACTGAAAAGCTCGTGACAGGTATCGATATACTTGATATCTTGCCGCAGACATTACCGGTGAAGGCCAACGATCCACTCAACGTACCGGTCCCACTGGAAATACCCACTGTTCCCTTGATCGCGCCGTTGACGATCATCTGCCGCCCCGCGCTGCAGTCAATGGAGCTGGTGGCGGTATCGTAACTCAGGGAATCGATATAATTCGTATAGGTGGTTGTGAAGGTGCCGGTTCCATAAAGAAGCGCGACACTCAACTTCCAGTTCATCTCCCCCGACCCGCAGGGATCATAATCCGTCAAATTAAATCCACTGATAAGCTCCGCGGCTGTGGTGGGAACGCTGAACGACAGTCTTGCATTAGGTAATGCAACCACCACCCCGGCGATCTGCTCGAATTCCTTTATGGTGTAATCCATCTGTCCGGCATCGTAGGCGCTCAAAGAGCTCTGCGAGGTGGCATTGTAGGCCTTGACTTTATAATAACGCACCTTCTTGAAGTTGCTGACCGCCGTGCGGAAGTTCTGTTCATAGGTGGCGAGATCGGCCTGCGTGTACGTGGCCGCCAGGGTCGGCAGGGTCAGCGTTTCCGTCTGCACGTCGTCATACGAGGTAGCCGGCGTATCGACCTTCCCGCGCAAGGTATAGGTCCCGGTCGCCGTATCCGAGCGGTACACTTCATAGTAGGTCGCAGCGCTGACCTCATCCCAGGTTACCCTGACCCGGTCATCCAGGTTGCTGTTCAACATCGGATCGCTGACGCTGGTCAACACCACATCCGTGGCCTGCACGTTTTCCGGCGTGGTGACCGCTACCGTGCATGCCCCGCTCGAAAGGGTCAGCGTAACCGTGCTACCGGGTTCAACCATGGTGCCTGAGATCGGGCTCTGGCTGATGATGCCGCCGTTGGATATGGAATCGCTGCATTTCGTGGTCGTGGCGCAGACCAGGCCGACCTTGGTGATATCCGCGCAGGTCGTGGCCGCCGGCACCATGACCGGACAGGGTCCGCTGGAGAAGACCAGATTCACGGTGGAACCGGCGGGAACGCCTGTGCCTGCCGCCGGCGACTGGCTGATGAGCTTGCCGCTGGCCACGGTGTCGCTGCACACCGTGGATGAGCTGCACACCAGACCGGCATTGGTAATAGCGTCGCAGCTCGTAGCGGTGGGGACCGTTACAGGGCACGCCCCGCTGGACAAGGTCAGTTCGACGGTCGATCCGGGCTCAACCATGGTGTCCGCCGCCGGCGATTGACTGATCACTTTGTCTGCGGCTACCGTATTGCTGCAGGCCGTGGTAGTGCTGCATACCAGACCGGCGTTGGTGATATCGGTGCAGCTCGTAGCCTTGGGCACCGCCACCTCGTCCTCACATGGTCCGCTGGATAACGTTACGTTCACGGTGGTGTTGGGTTCGACCATGGTGCCGGCCACTGGATCAAGCCTGATGACCTCACCTTCCTCCACGGTATCACTGCACTCCATGGCCGCGGCACAGATCAGGCCAACGGCCTCGATATCCTCGCAGTTTGTTGCTGCCGGTACCGCCACCTCGCTGGCGGCCGCCGTCACCGTGATTGTCCATTTCTTCCAATCAATCGGTATGGAACCAAAGCTGGTAACGACTTTGAGAACATGCGATCCCACGCCGTAGGTGCTGCTCTGATAGGTATAGCTCTTCGCCGTCTGGCCCGTTAGCGCGACATTGTCCAGATACCATTGGACGCTGCCATAGCCTGTTATCTTGAAGATCTGGTTCTGTCCTAAGGTAATGGCGACAGGTCCCTGAACGGGCGACGCGGTAAAGATGCAACCCGACAGGATCAATACAGGAATCAACGCAAGAAAACGTAATAGGTTTTTCCTCATACATGACCTCCCAATCCTGCTTGAACCTTATATAATCCCGACTGCCCCATGTTCCGTGAGGTTTCTCGAAGCAATAGCTACGCCAATCATAATATCTCATGATATCATGTGGTTAATAGCGCGGGAGATCTGATTGAAAGACCGAATGGTAATATTTTACCTATTAACAAGGAAATTGATTTCACATTCTCGAATATCAGAGCGCATCCCACTGACTTCAGGGATGAAACGATAAGCTTAGGTTTCCAATTACCAGGCAACGTCCATGAGCAAGGCCGCGCGAGTTCCTCCGGCATCGCCTTTCTCGCCGAAGAGGAAAATCAACTCCCCGGGGCAAGGCAGACACCCCCGGCAGAATGGAGGCGGCCCCAGCATACAACCCGGTTTTCATTATCAGGCTTCCGCCTTTTTAAGGTTTAAATATCTTTTTTTCCGTGATCACGGCCGTAATGAGCCGGTGGGGCGTGACGTCGAAGGAGGGGTTGAAAGCCGGGATATCGGCGGCCACCATGGTACCGCCATAGGATTTAACCTCGGCCGCGTGGCGTTCCTCGATGGGAATGTGCTTACCCGAAGGGCAGTCCGGATCAAAGGTGGACATGGGCGCGGCGATATAGAACGGGACCTTGTGTGCCTTGGCAAGCACGGCCAGGCTATAGGTGCCGATCTTGTTGGCGGTATCGAGGTTGACCGCGATACGATCGGCGCCGGTGATGACGGCGTCGACTTTATGCTGGTGCATGAGCCAGCCGGCCATATTATCTGCGATCAGCGTGGCCGGGATATCGTCTTTTTTGAGCTCATAGGCGGTCAGGCGCGCTCCCTGGAGCAGCGGACGGGTCTCGTCTACATAAACCATGGCGACACGGCCGCGCTCGGATAGTTCACGGATAACACCCAGGGCCGTGCCCATGCCGCCGGTGGCCAACGTGCCGGTATTGCAGTGCGTTAGGATACTGTAGGGCCGGTCTTCCGCGAACAGATCGGCGCCCAGCGCTGACAAAGCGGCATTGGCCTGGATCTCCTCCTCCCAGATATCATCGGCCTCCTTCTTCGCACGCATGAAGATCTGATCGGCGGGCAGACCATCAATGACGGCCATAACGCGCTTGACGGCCCAGGCCAGGTTGACGGCCGTGGGCCGGGCGCTGATAAGGGTCTTGGCCGCATCCTCTAAGAGTACGCCCGATTGGGCGGCCAGAACGATACCGTAGGCGGCGGCGATGCCGATGGCCGGCGCCCCGCGCACGGCCAGGGTCTGAATCGCCTGCGACACGTCGAAGGCCGAGCGGCAGGTAAGCCAGTGTTCCTGGATCGGCAACCGGCGCTGGTCGAGGATAAAAAAGGCATTGTCCTGGAACCTGAAAGGTTTGATCATCGTCTAAAAACCTCTTTTCGAGATGTCTACGTTCACTGTTCGAGCAGTTCCTTAACCAAAGTGTTGGCAAGCTGCGGATTGGCTTGGCCGTGCGTGGCCTGCATGACTTTGCCGACGAAAAAGGCCGCCAGGTTTGTTTTGCCCTTGCGGTAGGCGGCCGCCTGATTGGGATTGGCATCGATGGCGGCCTTGATCAGTTCGCGCAGTTCGGTCTCGTTGGTGATCTGGGTCAGGCCGCGTATGGCGATGATTTCTCCGGGAGAGGAACCGGTAGCGGACATCTCTTCGAAGACATCCTTGGCGTTTGCAGCGGTAATGACGCCATTGCGCACGAACTTGATCAAGTCGGTGAGCATCGCCGGCGTGATCCTCAAGTGGGCGAGATCTTCTTCCTTGAGCACGCGCAGGACCTCGGTCATGATCCAGTTACAGATATCCTTGGGCGCGTCGTAGAGCTGCACGCACTCCTCGAAGTAGTCGGCCATGGCCTTGGTCAGGGTCAGGATCTCGGCATCATATGCTTTCAGAGCGTACTGGGCCATAAAGCGCGCGCGCCTGGCCAGGGGCAGCTCGGGCAGCGTGCCGCGCATTTGTTCGATCCATGTCTCCTCTACCCTGAGTGGGATCAGATCAGGTTCGGGGAAGTAGCGGTAGTCGTGGCTGTCTTCCTTGGAACGCATGGAGCGCGTGACGCCCTCGGCGGCATCCCACAGGCGCGTCTCCTGCACCACGGTCCCGCCGGAATCCAGGATCCCGCGCTGGCGCTCTATCTCGTATTCCAGGGCGCGCTGCACATACTTGAATGAATTGATGTTCTTGACCTCGGTGCGGGTGCCGAAGACAGGGTTGCCCTGGGGTTTAAGGGACACATTGGCGTCGCAGCGCAGCGACCCCGTCTCCATATTGCCGTCGCAGATCCCGAGGTAGACGAGCAACTGGCGCAAGGCCTTAAGGTAGGCCACGGCCTCATCGCTGGAGACGATGTCCGGTTCGGAAACGATCTCCAGGAGCGGCACCCCGGCGCGGTTGTAATCCACATAGCTGACCGGGGCGTGCTCGTCGTGGATGAGCTTGCCGGCGTCCTCCTCCATGTGGATACGGGTGATGCCGACGGTTTTGGGCGTTCCGCCTAAGAGAAATTCCAGAGCGCCGTGGCTGCACAGGGGCGCTTCATACTGGGTGATCTGATAGCCCTTGGGCAGGTCGGGGTAAAAATAGTTCTTGCGGGCGAACACGTTCAAGGTCTCGATGGTGGAACCGGTGGCCAGTCCCAGCTTGATGCCGCAGTCCACGACGTGGCGGTTGAGGACCGGCAAAACCCCGGGCAGGCCCATGCAGACCGGGCAGGTATTGGTATTGGGTGCATCGCCAAAGGTCGTGGAGCAGCCGCAGAAGATCTTGGTGCGGGTGAGAAGCTGGGCATGGACCTCGAGTCCGATGACGATATCGTACGGCATCACGGCTTCACCTGATGGAAATTGGTGACATCCTGGAAGGCAATACCCGTGCCTAAGAGCAGGTCCTCGCGCAGCGCCGGGGCTATGAGCTGCATGCCTACGGGCAGCCCCGTGTCGCCGAAGCCGCACGGAAGGCTGATGGCCGGCAGACCGGCCAAGTTGGCGGGTATGGTGTAGATATCCAGGAGGTAGAGGCTCAAGGGGTCGTCAAGCATCTCGGTCAGGCCGAAGGCCGTGCAGGGCGTCGTCGGGCCCAGCAGCATGTCGCAGTGCTCGAAGGCGTCGGCGAAATCCTTCACGATCAACGAACGCACCTGCGAGGCCTTGCGGTAGTACTGGTCGTAGTAACCGGCCGAGAGGACATAGGTGCCCAGCATGATGCGGCGCTTGACCTCGGCATTGAAGCCCCGCGTGCGCGTGTCCAGGTAGGTGTCGATGAGCGTGGCGGCCTCAGCGCGCCGGCCATACCGGATCCCGTCGTAACGGGCCAGGTTGGAGCTGGCCTCGGCCGTGCAGATGATGTAGTACACCGCCACGCCGTAAGCCAGGTGTGGCAGGTCGACCTCTACGATCGTAGCACCCAGTTCCTCGAACACGCTCTGCGCGTACCGCACGGACCTTTCCACGTCATGGGCCAGGCCTTCGCCGAAAAAGGTCTTGGGTACGCCGATACGCAACCCTTCCAGGTCATGCCCGTTCAGGGACAAGGGAAGGTATCCGTCCACGAGGCTCGTGGAGTCCTGAGGATCATGCCCGCGGATGGCATCATAGAGCACGGCGGCATCGCGCGCGGTGCGGGTCATGGGCCCGATCTGGTCCAGGGATGAGGCAAAGGCCACCAGCCCGTAGCGCGATACCGTACCATAGGTGGGCTTGAGCCCCGTGATGCCGCAGAAACTGGCCGGCATACGCACCGAGCCGCCGGTATCCGATCCTAAAGCGCCGGCGCATAACCCGGCCGCCACGGCCGCGGCCGAGCCGCCACTCGAACCGCCGGGCGTGCGGGTAATGTCCCAGGGATTCTTGGTGGGGCCGTTGCAACTGGTGGTCGTGGTGGAGCCCATGGCGAACTCGTCCAGGTTGGTCTTGCCGATAATGACGGCCCCGCGCACCTTAAGCCGTTCGATGACATGGGCGTCATAGGTCGGCACGAAGTTCGCGAGGATATTGGAGGCGCATGTGGTGGGCAGGCCCCTGGTGCAGATATTGTCTTTCACCGCGATCGGCAAGCCCAAGAGCAGTTCCTCACTGCCCTTCTCGATGGTACGCTCGGCCTTTTCGGCGACCTTAAGCGCGCCTTCCTCATCGTAGGAGATATAGGCGTTGAAGGGTTCGATCTCGATGGCCGACAGGAGATCGCGAATGGTCTTTACGGGACTCTTCCCATCGCGCCGATAATGCCGCGCCGTGTCGAGCATGGCTACTCCAGCACCTTCGGTACCTCGATCGAGCCGTTCTTGTGGTGGGTCGTGTTGGCCAGGACGTCCTGGATACTCTGTGATTCCTTAAGTTCGTCGGCTCGTAAAGGCGCCGTTACGGCCTGCGTATGCACGGTGACGGAAATACCCTGGGTATCGACCTCGTTCAGCAGATCCATGTAGGTCAGGATCGCATCCAGGTCCTTGCGGAACCCGGCGACCTCGCTCTCGTTCAGGTTGAGTCGTGCCAGACGGGCTACACGGCTCACCTCGGCAGCGCTTATCTTCACTTCGATCCCCTTCCCCGCACGATTTCAGGCCCTACTTATAATATAAAACCATTGAACCTACAAGCCTTGAGAACAGGTCGGGGCAGAAAGCACGAACATTACATGCATCAGGAAATATATTCTGTTTTCTCTCATGATGAGATTGCACATCGCCGTAGAGAGATTATATTAGTATCAAGATCATACAATAAGACGAAAAGAGGAGGATTGCATGGCGAAATACCCGGAAAATTCCATGGCGGCCATCTTTCAGAACCGCGTGGAGGAGTACTCCACCAAGGCCTGTGTGGCCTACAAGAATGCCCAGGGTCAGTATGTTGATATTTCATGGAACGAGATGAACGATATGGTCTGGAACTTGGGTTGTTTCCTGCTTTCGAAGGGTGTGCAACCTCTGGACAAGGTGGCCTTGTTTTCCCCCAATCGCTATGAGTGGTGGGTAAGCGACCTGGCCATCCTGTCGACCGGCGGTGTTAATGTCCCCATCTATGCCACCAACTCCGCGGAAGAAGCGCGCTACGTCATCGAAAACTCCGATTCCAAGCTCTGCTTCGTGGGCACCAAGAGCCATATGCAGCGCGTGCTTGAAGCCAGGGCTAAGCTGCCCAACCTGGGCGATATTATCATCTTCGATGATCTGGATAATCCGCCGGCCGGGGTCATCACCTTCAAGGAAGCGCTCAAACAGGGGGCTGCTTACGGCAAACGCGATGAGCTCGACAAGCGCATCCGTGATGTCAAACTCGAAAATCTGGCCACCCTGATCTATACCTCCGGTACGACCGGCAATCCCAAAGGGGTCATGCTCTCGCACAAGAACTTCGTGTCCAATGTCAATCAGCTCTTTGCCACGAATCCAAAAATATTCAGTGAAGACCATGTCTTCCTGTCCTTTCTGCCGCTCTCGCACTCTTTTGAGCGCACGGTCGGCTACTACCTGCCCCTGGCCTACGGTAAAAAGGTGGTCTTTGCCGAGGACTTTTCCAAGATCCTGCAAAACTTCCAGGAGGTTAGGCCCACCTTCGTGGTCAGCGTGCCCAGGCTGTATGAAAAGATCCACGCCGGCATTCTGGCCAAGCTGCCCGATGCCCCGCCCATGAAGCAGAAGATCTTCCACTGGGCCTTAGGTATCGCCAAGCGCAACCTGCCCTATATCTGCACCGACAAGCCCCGTACCGGGCTCTTCGCCCTGCAGTACGGCCTGGCCGACAAGCTGGTGTTCTCCAAGCTGAAAGCCGCCCTGGGCATGGATCGGCTCAAGCTCGCCAGCTCAGGCGGCGGCCCGCTCTCCGTCAGCGACGCCGAGTTCTTCCTGGGCATGGGCATCATGATCGTGGAAGGCTTCGGCCTTTCCGAGACCACGCCGGTCACCAACACCAACCGCATCGGCATGATCAAGCCCGGCACCGTCGGACCGGCGGTCGATGACACCATCGTCAAGATCGGCGAAGGCGGCGAGATCCTCATCAAAGGTCCGCAGGTCATGATGGGCTACTACAAGAACGAGGCCGCCACCAAGGAGGTCTTCACCGAGGACGGCTTTTTCAAGACCGGCGACATCGGCGAGATCGATGCCGACGGCTGCCTCAAGATCACCGGCCGCATCAAGGACCTGATCATCACCTCGGGCGGCAAGAACATCTCACCCCAGAACCTCGAAAACAGCATCAAAGGCTCGAACTTCGTCGAGCAGGTGGCCATCATCGGTGATAACCGCAAGTATCTCTCGGCCCTGGTCGTACCGGCCTGGGCCGAACTCGAAAACTGGGCCAAGGCCAACAACATCGCGTTTTCCAGCCGCGCGGATCTGATCGCCAACCCTGAGGTGAACAAGCTCTTCCAGCAGGAAATCGACCGCTGCACTCAGGACTACGCGCGCGTGGAGCAAATCAGGAAGTTCAGACTCCTGGAGCGCGAATGGTCGCAGGAAACCGACGAGCTGACGCCTACGCTCAAGATCAAACGCCGCGTCATCACCCAGAAGTATGCCAAGGAGATCGAAACACTCTATCCGCCGGACGACGGTCTCTAATACCTCACTTTCCAGGAAGGGGGAGAAGACGCTGGGCCCTTCGTCTTCCCCCCCTTCTCTTCACACCGAAAAACGCTTCCCCTCCGAAATCGCCAATCCGCTGGATCCATTCTCATTATTACTCAATTGATACTGCATTGATATTTGTTGGCACATGTGGTCAACTGGTCTATAATAATGTGTGCTCAAAATATCATGGCAACATCAAAGAAGGAGGAGGGTATCGAATGGCTACGTATCAGGAAACATCAATGCCGGCAATTTTCTTCAACCAGGCCGAAAATCTCAAGGATAAGGCCTGTGTGGCGTACAAGAACGCGCAAGGCCAGTATACGGACATTTCCTGGAATGACATGGCGGAAATGGTGCGGAATATCGGCTGTTTCTTGTTGTCAAAGGGCGTTCAGGTCCAAGACAAGGTAGCGTTGTTCTCCGATAACCGCTATGAATGGTGGATTACCGACCTCGGCATTTTGGCCTCCGGCGGCGTGAATGTCCCTATTTATGCCACCAATTCAGGGGAAGAGTCACGCTACATCATTGAGAATTCTGATTCGGTGATCTGCTTTGTGGGGAGCAAGAGCCATCTGAAACGGATTCTGGAGGTCAAACCCAAACTGCCCAACTTAAGGGATATCATCATATTCGACGAGCCCGACAAGCCGGTCGAAGGGGTCATCACCTTCAAGGAGGCCCTGAAACAGGGAGCGGCCTATGCCAAAAAGGACGAGCTTGCGAAACGCATCCAGGGCATCAAGATCGACGACATGGCCACCATCATTTATACCTCGGGCACGACCGGCAATCCCAAAGGCGTGATGCTGAGCCATTCCAACTTCGTCTCCAATGTACGGCAATGCTACGCCGTGGCCCCGCACCTCTTTGCCCAGGAGATCACCGGACTTTCCTTCCTGCCGCTCTCGCACTCCCTGGAGCGCACCGTCGGATACTACCTGGCCCTGGCCTACGGCAAGAAAGTGGCCTTTGCCGAGGACTTCTCCAAAATCCTTGGGAACTTCCAGGAAATACGGCCCAAATTCATCGTCAGCGTCCCCAGGCTCTATGAAAAGATCCATGCCGGCATTCTGGCCAAGCTGCCCGAGGCTTCTCCCTTCAAGCAGAAACTCTTCGCCTGGAGCCAGAACGTGGCCAAGAAGAGCCTGCCGGAGCTGTGCAACGACAAGCTGCCGGGCGGGTTCCTGGGGCTCCAATACAAACTGGCCGACAAGCTGATATTCTCCAAATTGAGGGCCGGCTTGGGTATGGACAAGCTGCTCTTCGCCATCTCGGGCGGCGGTCCTCTATCCCAGAACGATGCCGAATTCTTCCTCGGCATGGGCATCAAGGTCATGGAAGGCTTCGGCATGACCGAGACCACGCCCGTAACCAACGTCAACCCGCCGCATAAAATCAAGCCCGGCACCGTGGGCCCGGCGCTCAAGGACACAATCGTCAAGATCGGTGAAGACGGCGAGATCCTGATCAAAGGCCCGCAGGTCATGCTGGGCTACTACAAGAACGAGGCCGCCACCAAGGAGATGTTCACATCCGACGGCTTCCTCAAGACCGGCGATATCGGCGTGCTTGATGAGGACGGTTACCTCAAGATCACCGGCCGCATCAAGGACCTGATCATTACCTCGGGCGGCAAGAATATCTCGCCCCAGAACCTGGAAAACAGCATTAAGGCCTCCACCTTCATCGAACAGGTGGCCATCATCGGCGATAACCGCAAGTACCTCTCGGCCCTGATCGTACCGGCCTTCAAAGAGCTGGAAAACTGGGCCAAGGCCAACAACATCACCTACGCCAACCGGGCCGAGCTCATCGCCGACGAACAGGTGAACAAACTCTACCAGTCCGAGTTGGATCAGTGCACCAAGGATTATGCCCGTGTGGAGCAGATCCGTAAGTTCAGGCTGCTCGAGCATGAGTGGTCGCAGGAAACCGACGAGCTCACGCCCACGCTCAAGATCAAGCGTCGCGTCATCAACCAGAAATACGCGCGTGAGATCGATACCCTGTATCCCTCGGACGACGCGGGGTAATCTTTCACAAATTGAGGCATGACAAGGGGCGGTATGCGTACCGCCCCTGCATTCATGCTGTTTTACCGATCGTCCATCAGCCATAAAGCGGCTGCCGGCGATTTTAATTTCTTGATAAGCACCACCGCTTGAGGTTATATTTTTCTCCACGGACAAAAGACCGTGATCATGAAAGGAGGACAGAGGTATGAAAAGGGCATTGATCGTCGTAGCATTGGTTTTACTACTTCCCTTAGGCCTATCTGCACAGGATTTTGTGACCCAGGTATATGACCTCTCGCAGGAAAAGGGCGGCACCGAGAACTGCAAGGTGGCGGTGGACATCGCAACCAAGGCCTTGGCGGCCAACCCTAACGGCTATACTGAAAACTGGGTTATGGCACAGGCCCTTCGCACCTACACCGATTATTACAAACGCGAGAACAAACCGGGATGGAAAGAGCTGTGCAAGACCAACGGCAAGAAGGCCATGGGATATGCCGAAAAGGCCATTTCCCTCAAACCCGACGGGGTTGAGGGCCAATTCTGGTATGGCACCAGCGTGGGCACCTATTCCGACGGCGTCAGCATCTTAACCGCCTTGAAGGAAGGCCTCAAAGGCAAGACCCAGACCGGGTTTGAAAAGGCCTATGCCGCCAACAAGATGTACAACAAGGGCGGGCCGATGAAGGCCCTGGGACGCTTCTGGGACGTACTGCCCTTCCCGCTGAAAAATAAGAAAAAGGCCTTGGAATATCTTGCAGAATTCAATAAGTATTTCCCGGATGATGAGGAAGGTCTGGTCTTCTACGGACAGGCTCTGGCCGAAAACGGGAAAAAGGATCAGGCCAAGGTCATGCTGCAAAAGGCCGCGGCCGGCAGCGACAAATACTATGCCGCTGAAGCCAAAAAGCTGCTGGCCGATCTGTAATCGATTCTCAACACGATCACACCGTAATGCAGGCGCCCCGCTTCAGGGGCGCCTTTTCTCCTGACTTAAAACCCGCCCAGCCATACCACCCCGCATACCCGAATCATGCTGGTGAACCGCCTTGACTTGACCGGGAGACTCTGCTAAGCACCGGCACATACGGCAACACAACCTATTCTCGGACATAGACATGAACGAACTGAGCTTTACAAAAATGGAAGGCACCGGCAACGATTTCTTCCTGATTAATAACCATCGAGGCGAACACAAGCACGATTGGCAGGCGCTGGCCAGGCGGTATTGCCACCGCCGCTTCGGCATCGGCGCCGACGGTCTGATCGTGCTGGAACCGTCTCCTCAAGCGGACTTCACCATGCGGATCTTCAACGCCGACGGTAGCGAAGCCGAGATGTGCGGCAACGGCGCACGCTGCGCGGCGGCCTTTGCCGTCGATCAGGGCATCGCGCAGACCGAGATGCGCTTCGCAACCCTGGCCGGCGTCATCGCGGCCAAGGTGAATTCCGATACCGTGGCCATCCGGGTAACTGAGCCACATAGTCTGAAAATGGATGTCGCCATCGAGATCGACTCCCGGCCCTACAGCCTGGGTTTCGTCAATACCGGCGTCCCGCACGCCATCCTCTTTGTCGATACTATCGAGGCCGTGCCGGTGGACAGCTTGGGTCGCGCCATCCGGCGCCACACCGCCTTCGCCCCGGCCGGCACCAATGCCGACTTCGTCCAGGTCATGGACGAGGGACATATCAGGGTACGCACGTACGAGCGCGGGGTCGAAGCCGAAACCCTGGCCTGCGGCACGGGTGCCACGGCCTCGGCCATCATCAGCCACGCGCTTGGGCGCGTGCGCCGGACACCCGTGCACGTGAACATGCCCGGCGGCGAGCTTATGATCGACTTCTCGCTTGTCGACGGCCGCTACAGCGATGTCTGGCTTATCGGCGCCGTCACGAGCGTGTTCTCCGGTACCATACGGCTCAACCATGCTGCTTGATCAAGAAGACGACCACCTGAAGGAATGCTGCGGCGTTGTCGGGATCTATGGCGATAACGAGGCGGCCGAAAAGATCTACCTGGGGCTGTATGCCCTGCAGCACCGCGGCCAGGAAAGTGCCGGCATAGCCGCCGCGGACGGCGCGGAAATCCGCCTGCATAAAAGCCTTGGCCTGGTTTGGTCGGTCTTCTCGGATCCGGCCATCATGCCCCGGCTCTCCGGCCACGCGGCCATCGGCCACAACCGCTACTCCACCCGCGGTGGCAGCACTTTGATCAATGCCCAGCCGCTCCTGATCCGGTGCAAGTCCGGCCAGATCGCGGCGGCGCATAACGGCAACATGGTCAATGCCCCGGAAAAGCGCAAGGCCATGGAAAACGATGGTTCCATCTTTCAGACCACCTCGGACAGCGAGATCGTGCTGCACCTGATCGCGCGCTCAAAGAAAGACGGTATGGTCGAGCAGGTCATGGACGCCCTGTCGCAGATGGTGGGGGCCTACTGCTTCGTCTTCCTCACTCCGGACAAGCTCATCGCGGCCCGCGACCCCCACGGCTTCCGGCCGCTGTGCCTGGGACGCCTGGGCGATGCCTACATGGTGGCCTCGGAATCCTGCGCCTTCGATATCGTCGGGGCCCAATATGTGCGCTCCATCGCCCCGGGCGAGGTGATCGAGATCGATGCCAGCGGCGTCAAGAGTTACTTCTTGCCCGAGGCGCATGTCAAGTCCGCCTGCATCTTCGAATTCATCTACTTCTCCAGGCCGGACAGCCGTATCTTCGACGAGAAGGTGGACAAGATCAGGCGCCGGCTCGGCAAGCAGCTGGCCAGCGAGGCCCCGTCCGAGGCCGATATCGTGATCGCCATCCCCGACTCGGCCAACACCGCGGCCTTGGGCTATGCCCAAGCATCGGGCAAGCGCTTCGAGATCGGGCTGATCCGCAACCATTACGTGGGCCGCACCTTTATCGCCCCGCACCAGAAGACCCGCAAGCTCGATGTCAAGGTCAAGTTCAACCCGGTGGGCGGCGTGCTGGAAGACCGCCGCGTGGTGGTGGTGGACGACTCCATCGTGCGCGGCAACACGCTCAAAGCGCTCGTGCGCCTCATCCGCTCCGTCGGAGCCAAAGAGGTCCATGTGCGCATCAGCTCGCCGCCGGTAAAGTTCCCGTGCTTCTACGGCATCGACATCTCCAGCCGGGGTGAACTGATCGGCGCCGCCAAGAGCATTACAGAAATCCGGGATTTCATCGAGGCCGACAGCCTGTCCTACCTGTCCGTGGACGGCATGCTGAACACGGTCAAGGATGGCTGTACGTATTGCACGGCCTGCTTCACGGGCAAATACCCCACCGCCGTGCCCGGGGAATACGACAAATACCACTTTGCCTGCTGCGGGGCGTTGGAAGACGCTTGAGTAAAAAAAGGGAGAACAACCATGCGTGAAATCGTAGCCGTCCTTGATTTCGGAAGCCAGTACGCCCAGCTCATCGCCCGCAGGATCAGGGAACTGGGCGTGTACTGCGAGATCGTCAGGCACGACATCAGCCCCGATGAGCTTGCCGCCATGCAGACAAAAGCCCTGGTGCTCTCGGGCGGACCGGCCTCGGTGCTGGAAGAAAAGCACCCCGACATGGATACCCGCATCTTCGAGCTGGGCCTACCCGTCCTGGGCATCTGCTATGGCATGCAGCTTGTCGGTCTTAAGCTGGGCGGCACGGTAGCCAGCGCCCATGGCCGGGAGTACGGACCGGCCGCCATCGATATCGACAACTTGAGCGGCCTCTTCGAGGGTCTTGATAATCACCTGAACGTCTGGATGAGCCACGGCGACCATGTCACGGCGGTTCCCAAGGGCTTCATCACCTTGGCGCATACGCCCCAGGTCATCGCCGCCATGGGCGATACCGAACGTAGGATCTACGGCGTGCAGTTCCACCCCGAGGTGGTGCATACGCCCAGAGGGGCCGAGATCCTCAAGAACTTCCTCTTCTCCATCGCCGGCTGCGCAGGCGGCTGGACCATGGCGGGCTTCATCGAAGAGTCGGTGGCGCGTATCCGCGCAAAAGTCGGCCAGGAAAGGGTCATCTGCGGCCTATCCGGCGGGGTGGACTCGTCGGTTACGGCCGCGCTCCTGCACCGCGCCATCGGCAGCCAGATGACGGCCATTTTCGTGGACAACGGCCTGCTGCGCTCAGGCGAGGTCGACGAGATCCACCACATGTTCACCCAGGAATACCCGCTCAACCTCGATATCGTAAACGCCCGCGAACAGTTCCTGTTCAACCTCAAGGGCCTCACCGAGCCAGAGGCCAAGCGCAAATCCATCGGCAAGACCTTCATCGACGTCTTCTCCGGCGAGGCCGAGCGCATCGGCGGGGCCAAGTTCCTGGCCCAGGGCACGCTCTACCCGGACATCATCGAGAGCCGCTCGGCCAAGGGCGGACCGTCGGCCACCATCAAGAGCCACCACAACGTAGGCGGCCTGCCCAAGGACCTCAAGTTCGAGCTCATCGAACCCTTAAAGGAGCTCTTCAAGGACGAGGTGCGCGTGCTGGGCCGCGAGCTGGGTCTGCCTCCCAGCCTCCTGAACCGCCAGCCCTTCCCCGGCCCGGGCATGGGCGTGCGCATCCTGGGCGAGGTCACCAAGGAGAACCTGGCCATCCTGCAGGAAGCGGACAAGCGCGTGCAGGAAGAGATGCGCACCTTTGAGGGCTACAAGGATGTCTGGCAATCCTTCGCCGTGCTCCTGCCGGTCAAGAGCGTGGGCGTCATGGGCGACGAGCGCACCTATGCCAACGTGGTGGCCATCCGCGCCGTGCACAGCATGGACGGCATGACCGCCGACTGGGTCAAGGTGCCCTACGACGTGCTGGCGCGCATCTCCACCCGCATTATCAACGAGGTCAACGGCGTCAACCGCGTGGTGTACGACATCAGCTCCAAGCCGCCCAGCACCATCGAGTGGGAATAAAGTTCCTCTCCAAGGAGAGGTTGCCATGTCAGGACGCGCCGCCGCTTTCTTCGATTTCGACAAGACCCTGCTGGATACCGAGACCTCAGCGCTCATGGTCCCGTACATGCGTAAAAGGCGGCATATCTTCTTTGCCCGCCATACCGTCAGGCCCAGTTACCTCATCAGGCTGCTGCTGGCTAACGAACTCTACAAGCATCATCTCTGTTCGGACGAGAGGATGGCCGTGCTGCTTTTGGAGTTTTTCAAGGGCCGCGCGCCCGAGCCTTTTGTATCCACGGCCGAGGACCTCTACCAGACCTGTCTCAAACCCCACCTGGCGTCCAACCTCATGACGCGCCTGGCCGAACATAAAAGGCGCGGCGATCTGTGCGTGCTCATCTCGGCCGGCCTGCGCTACGCCCTGGAACCGGTGGTGCAGGACTTAGGCTTCGACCACCTGCTCTGTACCGACCTGGAGGTGGGCTATGACGGACGCTATACCGGCCGGTCATCAGGCCTCATCTGCATCGATGAACACAAGCGCACCATGGCCCTGACGCTGGCCAAGGCCCATGAAATCGACCTGGGGGCTTCACACGCCTACGGCAACCACCAGAGCGATATCCCGCTCTTGGAAAGCGTGGGCTTTCCCGTGGCCGTCGAACCGACCGGCCCGTTGCGCCGCGTCGCTACCGAGCGCGGCTGGCCCATCCTAACCTACCGCTAAAGGTCCCTCATGGTCTACGACTTTGATACCCCCATCAACCGCAGAAACACCGACAGCCTCAAATGGGACATCTACAAAGGCCGCGACGTGCTGCCCATGTGGGTGGCGGACATGGACTTTGCTTCGCCGCCGGAGGTGATCGCGGCCCTGCATAAACGTGTGGACCACGCTATATTCGGTTACACCCTGGTACCCAGGGAGCTCAAGGAAACAATCATCGAGCGGCTCAGAACCCGGCATGGCTGGGAGGTGCAGCCGGAATGGATCGTCTGGCTGCCGGGTCTGGTCACGGGCCTCAACATCGCCTGCCGCGCCGTAGCCTCTCCCGGAGACGCCATCCTGACCACCACCCCGGCCTACCCACCCTTCCTATCGGCTCCGGGGCTGGCCGGGTGCGAGCTCATCACCTGCGCGCACCCTGAGCGCAACCGCATGTACCAGATCGATTTCGAAGGCCTTGAATCAGCCATTACACCCCGCACCAAACTCTTCATCCTCTGCAACCCGCATAACCCCACCGGCCGCGTCTTCACCCGCTCCGAGCTATCCCACCTGGCTGAGATCTGCCTTTCCCGCGACATCATCATCTGCGCGGACGAAATCCACTGCGATCTGATCCTCGATATCGGCAACCGCCATATCTCGATGGCCACGCTCGATCGGACAACCGCCCAGCGCACCATTACCCTGCTGGCGCCAAGCAAGACCTTCAACCTGCCCGGCCTGGGCTGTTCTTTGGCCGTGATCCCGGATGAGGGACTGCGCAAGCGTTTCTCCACGGTCATGCAGGGCATTGTGCCGCACGTGAATACACTGGGCTTCACCGCGGCCCTGGCCGCCTATCGCGATTGCGAGGCCTGGCGCCTGGCCCTGATCGACTATCTGCGCATCAACCGCAATCTGGTCGAGGCCTTTGTGGAAAAGACTCCGGGCCTGACCATGAACCATGTCGAGGCCACCTACCTGGCCTGGATCGATGCCCGGGGCTTAGGCGATAATAACGCATGCGCCTTCTTCGACCAGGCCGGCGTAGACCTGTCCGACGGCAAGGACTTCGGCTCACCCGGCTTCGTGCGCCTCAACTTCGGCTGCCCCCGGACAACTCTGCGGCAAGCCCTCGATCGCATGGCGGCGGCCGTCAACGGACTCAAGCTGGGATAAGGTTTAAAAGCTCGAATCCGCCCCCCCCCTTGATCTTCAGGATCTTCACGGAGGGAACCCTGGGGTGTCTGCGCACCTTGGGGCGGCTCCTTATCGGGCTCTTTTTCGCCTTGATGCTGCGGGAAGGAGGTCTATGAGCCTTCCCCATACATGCTGTCGATGATGGCCTTGTAGTGCTCGTTGACGACATTCCTGCGGATCTTCTGGGTCGGGGTCAGCTCTTTGGCCTCCTGGGTGAGCTCATTGGCGAGCAGGGTAAACTTCTTGATCTTCTCAACCTGCCCCAATGTCCGGGTGATATGATCGATCCTTTCTTGATAGAAAGCGATGATCTCCGGTTTTTGAATGAGATTATCCCGTGAGGAAAAGGAAATACCCTGCTTGCGCGCATATTTTTCCAGCTGCTGAAAGTTTGGTACAACCAGCGCGGAAACATATTGGCGCCCGTCTCCGATGGTAACCGACTGTTCGATAGAGAGGTCTTCATTGAGCATCGTCTCGATCTTCTGCGGGGCGATGTATTTGCCGCCGGAGGTCTTCATGAGGTCCTTGATCCTGTCCGTGATGGTGATGAATCCTTCGCTGTCGATCGTGCCGACATCGCCGGTTTTCAGCCAACCGTCAGGCGTGAAGCTCTGCGCGGTGAGCTCGGGCTTCTTGTAGTAGCCTTTCATCAGGCTCGGTCCGCGGACCTGTATCTCACCTTCCTCGGAGATCCGGGCCTCCACCATGGGAAGGACCGGGCCCGTGGTGCCGAACTTGTTGTGCGTTGGATTGGCGATGCAGATCGGGAAACATTCCGTCAAACCATACCCCTGGAGCAGGAGCACCCCGGCCATGAAGAAGAACTCCGCGATCTCGGCCGAAAAGGCGGCGCCGCCCACGTTGTAGAATTTTGTCCGGCCGCCGAAGATGGCCTTGATCTTCCGGAGCACCAGCTTGTCCGCGAGGGCATATCGCAGGCGCAGAAACACGGGGATCGCGTATCCGTCACGTTCGCGGCAGGCGACCTTTCCGCCGGTTGCGATCGCCCAGTCGAAGAGCTTACGCTTCAGCGGCGTGGCACTGCCGAGACCTTCCATCACGGTGGCATAGATCTTCTCCCACATCCGCGGTACACTGCACATGTACATAGGCCGGGATTCCTTTAAAAATTGCTGAATCGCCTTCGTGTCGTGGCAGTAGTGATTTTCGCCGCTGCGCGAGAAGACGAAGTAGGTCCAGGCGCGCTCGAACACATGCGACAGGGGCAGGAACGCCAGATTGACGTCATCCTCTCCCAGCGTTATATGGCCTTCAGGGTCGAACATCATGGCCAGCAAATTCCGATGGGTCAGCATAACGCCTTTCGGATCTCCGGTTGTGCCTGATGTGTAAATCAGGGTGGCGAGGTCTTCGGAATCCAGCTTGGCGAGCCTGTCTTCCAATTCCTTAACCCTGCCGCTGGCACGACCCATGGCAAGAAAGTCCTTCAGGGGCATGACGCGCGGGTCTGTGTGCAGGATCACGGTCTTGTCGAAGACGATGATCCGCGCGAGGAGATCGGTGCTGTTCAGGATCTTCACCGCCTTGTCATGTTGATCCTGGTTGCCGACAAAGAGTATCTTTATCCCGGCATCGCGGATGATGTATTCGGCTTCCGACTGGGAATCGGTGGCATAGATCGGCACCGATACGGCCCTGATGCTGAGCGTTGCAAGATCTGCGAGAGACCATTCCACGAGGTTATGCGAAAAGATCCCCACCATGTCGTTTTCCTGCACGCCCACAGCCAGCAACCCCATTGCGGCCGCATCGATCTGTTCACCGAACTCGGCCCACGTGAAAGATGTCCACTCTTCACCATAGAGTTTTTCCTTCACGGCCACCTTGGTGTCCATCCATCGCTTCACACGCTCCCTGACCATGAGAGCCAGATGTTTCTCGGTACGGATGAAATCCTCGAACGCCTGTGCAAATCGTTGCGCTTTGTCCTTCATAATCGGTCCCCAGCCATATGCAAAGTGTCGTTGTTCTCTCAGTTATGATTATCATAATAAAAAGCGAGCCGGATACAAGGTACCCGCGTCTATACCCGGCCGAGCCTACATCGACGCGTCAATGACGTTCCAGCATGCAGGTGCATGCCGCCGGACCCTCACGAACCGGACGGGCTTGTACCAGACGGCGGCGCGTGGAAAATAGTGCCGGATCCTGGTCAGGAGGGCGTTGTGTGTTCCTTCCCGAAGTACGCTGACAGGCGCGGCAGGGACGAGAAGTCCACCATGACGCCATGTCCTCCAAAAAAGGGAATCTCAGGGACGGAGGTGACTTATCAGCACTCACCTCATTCCCACGCTCCAGCTTCATTCATCCCAATCACCTGCCACCCGTGATTAACACGCCGGCATCCATTGACTTTCCCGGGGCCGTTCTTACTTGTATTGCCTATGCCGGGGGGAGAAGATGATCAATCAACAATGGATCCAGGAGAACATCGATGTGCTCGTTGAAGAGGTCTTATCCCAGATCGCCAGGGATTCCATCCTGAAGCATTACCGCACGCGCCTGCGCCAAAATGAAGTCCGGGAACGCATCCGCGCGGTCTTTCAGGACGGCTTTGAACGCCTTCAGGCATGGCTCCAAAGCGACAAGCAGGATGAGGAGATCCTGCGGCCCTACATCGAGCTCGGCCGCGAAAGAAGGCGTGAAGGCGTACCGCTCGAAGAGGTCATCCGCGTCTTCCTGATGGTCAACCGCACGATCAATGTGCAGATCGAAGCCAATAAGCTTTTCAACAGCCACTACCGCCTCAACGAACTCGCGGATCTCAACCGCGACACCGCCACCTTTTTCAGCAAGATCGTGCATGCCCTTATCATGGGCTATGAGGAAGGGGTTTAACGATAAATAGCGGCAGTTACTTTGCGGGGGTTGATCGGTGCGGATCCGCCTGTATTTTGGTAATCGGGAAGACCCCTTGGCGCACGGACCGGATGTCTTCAATCGTGTAAAAAGCCAGCGGATTGAATGTCCGCACGAGTTTCAGGACATGCTCGATGTCTTTGCGCCTGATGATGGTGAAAATCACCTTGACCGGACCGAGCGCGCCCTGACCGTCAATATGCGTCAGACCGTAGCCCTCGCACTTAAGCGACTTCACCAGCTCGGTCGCATCCTTTTGCGTGATGACCCGGATGACCACGGAGCCGATGGCCATTCTTTCCTCGATCAGAATACCGACGTAGTTTCCCATCGCAAAGCCGCCCGCGTAAGCCAGGTAATAGACGACGTTGGTCATATTCGCCAGAATCTGCGTGATCGCCATCAGCCAGATCAATACTTCGAAAAAGCCAATCAGTGCAGCCAGATGCTTCAGACCGCGCGATACATAGATGATCCGGAGCGTGTCAAGCGTAACATCGCAGATACGGGCAAGAAAGATCAATACCGGCAGAATGATGAGTTTGAACACTTCCGATTGAATCAAAGCGGCGATATCCATAAAGCTTCCTTTCCTTCGAGAGGCCGTGAGCGACTGAACACATACCGACGCCTGGCGGCGGGAACATTCTACCGCGACTTTGCCAGGAAACCGGCCATCTGTCCGAGGACCATGTGGATAACCTCGCGCGGCAGGAAGTAGCCTTTGGCCTCGCGTGTCAACACCTCCTCAATCTCGCTCACCGTGGCATCAATGTCGCCGGTGCGCTTGAGACTCTCCTCGATGAGGCTGCGCGTGGTCCGAGCCGCTTCCATGGAACGGGGGAGGAACTGCCGGGCGTTTTCTCCGGTGAAGGCCCCGTAATGCTCGGACAGATGGGCCTCAACCGGGTAACGGGACATCTTTTCAAGGCTGGCCTGATACTGGTCGAAGTTGGAGTTGGCGGCCGCGAAGATGCTCTCGCCGAAGGGTATGCCGCCGGCGTCGGAGGCCAGCAGGGCCTGCTCCTCGCGCACATATACGGCCATGGAGCAGGAAGAATGCCCGGGCGTGGAGATGATCTGAAGGGTACGGTCGCCGCAGGTCAGCAGGTCGCCATCCTGGACAGCCTCGTCAACTACGATGGCATCCAACCGCTCGAGGCCGAACTCCCGGGCACGCTCCCCCAGGCCTGCCTGAGCGAGCAGGAGCGTGCTGAAATCGACGATGGCCTTGATCACGGCCGGCCGAGAGAGGTTGTCCTTGGCGCGGCCAGAGGCCGTGACCTTCAGCCACGGCCAGCGCCGCCTGAAGTAGGGCACGATCCCGACATGGTCGAAGTGGGCATGCATGATGACGATACGCCGGATCTTCCGGGTATCGAGGCCCAGCCCCGTGATTTGTTCAAGCACCGCGGGGATGGCCGTGACCATGCCGCCGCCCAGCAGCGCGAACTCATCCCGTCCGTCAAGCAGATAGACGCACGATTCGCGCAATCCCAGCAGGGTGATGCGCTCGGTGACCTTCCCCGGTTCCTGAATAACCATGCCTGACCTCCTCGAAAAGGGTGTATGTCAGGAAGGTACCATACGCATGGACGCCCTGTCAAAGCGCTGCACGTATACAAGCGGCGAAGCGTGAGCCTCCCGGGATACATTTCACCCACCACCCCGTGGTTCATCTCCTCGGGCAGATGTGCGCCGGGGAGACTCCCACATGACGGAATATGTGTTCAGTGCGAGGCGTGCTTGCTGCCGGGCCGGCCGGTCCAGTGGTCCATGCAGCCGCCCGCGCCGGAGAGGAGCAGCATCCAGTTGAGCACGATGTCAGGGAACAACCCGCGCAGGATCATGCCCACCTGCGAACCCTGGGGCCGCATCACCATGGCCTTGCCTCGTTTGAGGGCCTTTTCGACGATGACCTCGGCGATCTGGTCATGGGAATCCAGACGCGGCACGAAGAACTCGCCCAGGAAATTCATGCGCGTGCCCTCGAACATGCCGTGTTTGAGGATCCCCGGGTGGATGGACGAGAAGCGCACGCCGAATTTTCTCGCATGCATGGCCTCCAGCCGCAGTGATTCGGTCAATCCATAGACCGCCCACTTGGTGGCGCAGTACACGGCCAGGTCCGGCAAACCGGTCAGCCCCGCGCCCGAGGAGATATTCACGATATGGCCCGCGTTACGCGCCAGCATAGCGGGCAGGAAGGCATGGATGGTATAGTACATGGACGTGAGATTGATCTTGGTCTCGCGCTCCCAGTCAGCCGGCGGGCGGGAGCAGAAGCTCCCGGCAATAACGCAGCCGGCGTTGTTGATGAGGATGTCCACTTGCCCCATTTCGCGAACGGCCTGGGCCGCCAGCTCGTTCACGCGCGCCTCGTCGGTGATGTCGCATACCTGGCAGTAGACTTCGCCGCCCAGGGCCTGGAGCTCCTGATCGGCCTTGGCAAGCGCCTGCTCGTCGCAGTCCCAGATGGTAATGGCGCAGTTTTCCTTCATGAGCCTCTTCACGGTCGCCAGGCCGATCCCCTGGGCTGCGCCGGTGATGACAACCTTCTTATTACGGATGTCCAACATGACTCACCCCTTGTCCCCGCCCACCGGCAGGGTAATGTATTCACCGCTCAAACATACCGGGATCAGGCCGCCGGAGAGCCCGACCGTGGCGTCGACCGGCCGGATGGCATGGGGCAGCCCGCGCGGGATGTACACCGCGCCCGGGGTGGCTATGCGATATGTTTCATTGCCGAGCTCCACCTCGAACGTGATGGCGTTTTCATCGCCGATCATGAGGTACATCTCGTCAAAGGCGTGCCGGTGGGGCACGGCACGATCGGTCACGATGGCGATGTCCTTGAGCTCCTGGGTGATCTCTTTGATGTAGAGATACAGCGCCCAGGCTTCGGCTTCAGGAACCTGAGCCTTGCTCATGAGCACCGGATAGGGGATGGCCTGGCTGAAGTCATGGGCGGGAAGCTCGTTGACCAGGACGGGACGACGGACGATCAAATGCGCGTATGTTTCTGACATGGGCACCTCCTTTTTTAAACGTCAATTCACGGCAAAAACCATTGAAACGCCTTGGCAAGGCTGGCACGCCTCAATGGTAACCATCGGTTAGTAACCAATGGTTACTTATACGGAGATCGGGTCTGCATGTCAAGGTTTTCATGGATTGAGATCTCGATTGCTGAAGGGGACCGGAACAAGGTATAGGAGTTCCAAAGGGAAGACACTCCATGCAGGAGAAACATAAAACCACGCCAAGACGCCGAAGCAGGAACCGCAAAGAGGAAATTCTGAACGCAGCCCGGGAGCTCTTCCTCAAGCATGGATACAGCCCCACCACGGTGGAGCAGATCGCCCGGCACGCAGGCTACAGCAAACGCAGCGTGTATCTGGATTTTCCCAAAAAGGACGACCTGTTCATCACCATCTGTAACGAAGGGCTCTTCATGGTGCGCGACCAACTCCGGCAGATCCCCTCGGAAATCGGTTTCGAGGATTACATCACGCGCTACCTGGAAACGATCGCGGTCTTTTCACATCAGCATGCCGATTTCTTCCGCATGCTCACCGCGGATGTGACGCCTGAGATCATCGCCAACTGCTCGCCGGCGGTGAGAACCCAGGCCATGGAGATCGAGAGCGCGGGCATCCGCCTCCTGACCGAGGCGGTCGAACGGGCCATGCGCTCCGGGTTGGTGCCCATGGGCGACGCCTGGGAGGTGGCCGAGATATTCATCGGTTCGGTGGTCGGCATCATCATGCTCTCCATGGGCGGCAGCCAAGCCATGCTCTCCTATGACAAGATGATCCTCAAGGTAAGGAAGCTGGGCGAAATCGCCTGCCGCGGGCTCATCCGTGCAGGTAAAAAATAACAGGCCATCAAGAAAGAGGTCCCTCTCCCCATTTCACGTGCGACCGTAGAGAGGTCCATAAGCAATTACGCTCCGTTGCCGATCAGCCTGCCAGAGGCTTCACGTTTACGGCCGAAACAAGCTGCACCAATCAACCGGTTGGTTTCTGGACGTCACCAAGGTTACGGATAGGGCGGTTATACGGACGCCGATCAACGGTTCTCAGGCGCGTTTCTTGCGACCCAGGTTTCGAAGGCGTTCATGAACCTGCCGAGAAATTCTCGCGTGCTATCATTCGTCAGAGCCCCTTGCGCGTCGAACAACGTCGCGGCATTCCCGATGTAGGCCTCAGGCTGTGGCATGGCGGGGACATCCAAGAACACGAGCGTTTGCCGGAGACTATGATTGGCGCCGAAGCCACCGATGGCGCCGGTCGAAACACTTATCACCGCACCGGGCTTTCCACCCCAGACATTTTTCCCGTAAGGTCGAGATCCCACGTCGAGGGCGTTTTTGAGTCCGCCGGGAATCGAGCGGTTGTATTCAGGGGTCACGAAAAGGAGACCGTCAAACGACTTCACATGCTCCCGGAATGTCGTCCACACCTCTGGCGGCTTGGCTTGATCATCATAGTCCTGGTCATAGAGGGGAAGCCCGCCGAACTGAACGATTTCAAGCTTCAGTGATGCGGGCGCAAGCTCCATAAGCGCCTTGGCCGTCTTCCGATTATAGGATTCTTTCCGAAGGCTTCCGATAAAAACCGCGATCTTCTTCACCATTGCGCACCTCCCGGTTTGCCTGCCATTGCCAGCCGCCTGGCTTCTCATTGCTTGATGAAAAATTGCTTTTCAGCAGGTTTAGATAGGAAGGGCGACTTGAATGTCAAGTGAACGAACAAGCATTGCTTCCTATCCCTGCCTGCCATTTTGGCGGATAGCCATGAGAACATAATGACAATTTCCCCAGAAACAATGCCATGTGCCGGACCAGTCTATTTTTAAAAAAAAAAGAGGATGAACCTTGCGGATAGAAAAAAATCACGCTTGACCATCTTAACCCTGGCCGGTTCAGAGCGTCGAATTCACGGGAGCTTTCCGTCGCGGTGGGCGATACCTTGGGTCTGTCTCATGGGATGTACCACCGGCCGCCTTTCCCGGGACCAACCCTGACGGCAAAGGGTTATCGGAGAGGTCACCCCTGAGTGCTTAGCCATGATGCGTGAGGCCACCGCTATCGTGGAAGAAGAGCTCGCTGCAAGCGGGGCATTCCAGTACCTCGCCATCCTGCACGAAGATAACGTTAGGGGCGTCAGGAACGGCAACAGGGACTACGGCAATCAGATCGTGGTCAGGCGCGCTGGGAAAGTAAGGACGCCGAGACGGCCATACCCAGCAGACTCGATTTCGACCTCCTGCAGAAAAAAACCGCACACATGACCACCGAGATTAAGGGGGGGGCGCGTGACTTACAATTTCACCTCCAAGCCCATCTCGACCATCGAGGCCGTCTAGCAGGAACAATTGGAAATTCAAGCACATTTGACCTCTGTGAGCATTTCACAGCAAGGATCTTCTCCTTTTACTGGGTTCATACGGTTGCCATCTGTGATCAGCACCCCTCCGATGTACGGACTTAAGACTTAAAGTTCAATCATCTGACCCTAATTACGAAGGGCGGCCATCTAAGTTTACTTGACTGGAGTTTTCAAATTTCCTAACCCCATAATAATTCCCAATAGATGCCGCATAACTGGAATAAGGTAAAGCGCTGGGAGCGCTGACACTTTATTTTCTTGACAAAATGACTAAACTATATCTTGTGTTGCTACTGTATCTGGCGTGATAAAGGATAGCCATGTATCGAAGTGTGAGATTTCCATTCAATCCACTCCATTGGCTGCTGTGCATACTAATCGCCTTATTCATGAGTGCCCTGTCCTGGGATCATGCATCGGCCAATGGTCTTATCGTAAGCCCTGTCAATCCGAGGTATTTTGCTGATGCCGAAGGTAACATCGTCTTTCTGACAGGGTCACACACGTGGAACAATAAACAGGACTTTATCCCTGACGTTTTTGATTATCCTGATTATTTGGATTTCCTTGAGGATCTCAATCACAATTTTTTCAGACTGTGGTGCTGGGAAGAGTCCGCCATGCTCCTGGATGGCCTCAATGCAGCCATCAGCCCAGGTGTGTATGCGCGAACAGGTCAGGGCACGGCCAATGACGGGCTGCTGAAATATGACCTGACGCTATTCAATCAGAATTATTTCGACCGCCTCCGTAGTCGGGTATTGGCAGCCCGTGCACGCGGAATGTATGTATCCATCATGCTCTTCAATGGTTGGAGCATCGTCACCAAAACTGATGTCAATCCTTGGCCCTACCATCCATACAATCAGGCAAACAACATAAACGGCATTAATGGAGATCCGAACGGCAATGGGAACGGAGAAGAGACTCACACGCTCCAGATTCCGGCCATAACGGCCCTGCAGGAAGCTTACATCAGAAAGGTAATTGATACTATCAACGACCTTGATAATGTGCTTTTTGAAGTAAGCAATGAAACGGACGGCACTGCAGCCGCAACGGCATGGCAATACCATATCATCGAATATGTGAAGGAATACGAATCAGGAAAAGCCAATCAACACCCTGTCGGCATGACCTTCGAATATCCGGGTGGAAGCAACACGGACTTGTTCAACAGCCCGGCGGATTGGATCTCGCCTAATGAGACAGCCTCATCGTCCTATGATTACAAAACCAATCCCCCTCCGGCAAGCGGGGACAAGGTAATCATCAGCGACACCGACCACCTCTGGGGCATCGGGGGCGACAGATACTGGGCATGGAAGAGTTTTCTACGCGGAATGAATCTATTGTATATGGATCCTTATCACATGCAGGATGTATACGGCCTGGCGAATAAATCATTGCGCTTGAATATGGGATACATCAGGAGATATGCCGAAAAGATGAACCTTGCCGCGATGACACCCCAATCCGACAAAGCCTCCACCGGATACTGTCTTGCCCAGGCTGCTCATGAATATTGCGTATATGCACCGAGAGGCGGTTCGTTTACGGTTGACCTGGCTTTAGCCTCAAAAGATTATTATGTCGAATGGTTCAGACCCTCCACCGGAGCCGTGATTGATGGTGGTAAAGTCGCCGGCGGCGCAGCGCAATCGTTTACTCCACCGTTCTCAGGCGACGCCGTTCTGTATCTTAACCTCACGACACGTCCCGACCCGACGGCCGTCGCAGAGGGCACCTCAGACGACAGTTCTTCCAATTCATCATCCAACTGTTTCATAACCACAGCCACGGCGTCGAACACCTGACCAGAATCTTTGCATGCTTAGTATACATTGCTTCTGACCATTGCCCATTATCCGGATGATAACCGGCGTCAATCCTGCGATGTTGACCTAGCTCATCCTCACCCTTCGACTTCGGCCACGGCCTGGTCCTGGTAAGCGTGGAACAGGGTATGGCAGAAGCGATCCCACTGTTCGCAGGTCTGGAGGGCCTTCAGGTCCGGGGTCAGGAGCTCGGCGCCGATCAGGGCCTCCATCTCTTGGGCCAGCTCGGCTATGGTTGCCGGGTCGGCACTTGTCAGGATATCGGCCACGAACTGAGCCGGCGCATACCAGGTGCTGGCGCGCTGGAAATCGCGGTGGATCTGGGTTAAGAGGACGTTGCGCGGTCCTTCCCAGAGCTCGTTGACGGCCGCGTCGCGGTACAGGCGCGGCAGGGAGGAGAAGTCCTCCATGACGCCGTGACCGCCGAAGACGGACATGGCCAGGCGCAGCATATCAGTGGCGTCCCAGGCGGCCGCGATCTTCTGGAGCATGATCAGTTCGCGGATGGCGAAGCGTTTGCCCCGGATATCGGGCGCTTCGTCCATGGACATCCCGCCTTTGAGTCCGCCCGGCAGGCTCAAGAACTCATGATAGAGCTTGAAGGCCCCGGCCGCGGTGCGCTTGGCGGCACGCTCCAGGGTGGACAGCTGTATTTTCAGCAGCGGGAAATCCGCGATGTTCATGCCGAAGGCCGTACGCGCTCGGGCATAACCGGCGGCCTCGCGGCTGGCGCGGGTGATGCTGGCCGCACCCGACAGGCCCACGGTCAGGCGCGAATAGGTCAGGACAATGCCCACTACATTGGCCAGCCCGCGGTCTAAGGGGCCTACGGGATAGGCCACGGCGCCGCCAAAGGTAAGCTCGGCCGTGGTCAGCTCGCTGGTGCCCATCTTCCACTTGATGCGATCAATGGTGTAGCCGTTGCGCTTCTCCTTGTCCTTGTCGCCCGGCAGCCACGAGGGGATGACGAACAGGGCCACCTTTTCCGACCCCAAAGGTTTGGCCGTGACCACGGCATAGTCGGCATGTGTGGCCGAGCAGAAAAACTTCGTGCCGAAGAGACGCCAGGTAGAGCCCTCCTGCACCGCCTCAAGCACGTTGGCCCCCACGTCCGAGCCGCCCTGGATCTCGGAGAGATACTGGGCGCCGATGGCGAAACGACCGTCCAGGCCCTCCTTGCAGTGTTTGAGGATATATTTCAGCTCCGGAGCATCGGCGTAACGGTCCAGAAGAGCGATGAGCCCTTCGGTGCAGACCAGCGGGCAGGCCACGCAGGCCTCGCCGTTCTGGTAGATCAGGAAGAGCTTGGTGAGCCTGACCCAGGGATCGGTATGAACTGAGAAGAGGCCCTCGCCGAAGATCTCCTTCTCCATAACCAGGGTTTCGGCCGGCCGCACGATGCGGTCGATGCGGTGGTGATGGCCGTCGTAGTGCATCATGTACGGCCGCTTCTCGGGAGCAGCGATCGTATCGGCGATGTCGCGCCAGCGGAGCGACACCTTGGGCGAAAAGGCTTCCATGGCTGCCTCGACCGATGCCCATGAAGCGCCGGCATAGCGTCTGAGCACCTTCCCAAGAAACGCATCATCACGGTAATAATCAATGTTCCGGCGCCAGGCCAGGAATTCGTCAAAGTTGTAGGGATTGTTCCGATCCGGCAATGCCATGTTCACCTCCGATATTCACGCCTGAGTGCGTGGCGATCTTTTTTTAAGTGGAAATTATAGCACAAACGCTCAACCCGGTAAAACGTTTCCGGCTTGGCGGCGTCCGTTCAAGGAGATGGTATGATCAACGGCACCGCCGGTAGGCATCAATGACGGTACGGATGGATTCAAAAGCGATCTTCCCGAGATCGACCTGCGCCAGAGGGATGAAAAAGGCGTCCGCGACATCGTCGGCGGGCTTGAGTCCGCTTATGTCCTTGGCCTTACAGACAAAGGCCAAATCAAGGGTGAAAATGGTGAGACCCGAGAAAAGGTAGTGATTCGGGTATGATCCGAAATAGCGTAGGGAATCGATCGTAAGATTGAGCTCCTCGCGCAATTCGCGCTTGAGCGCGTCCTCGGCTGTTTCCAGTGGGGTCACAAAACCGCCCGGCAGGTCGAGCATGCCCCGGCCCGGATCCTGGGCCCTGAGAGTCAGAAGCAGCCGATCTTGGAGGTCTACGATCAGGGCGCATACGGCCGCATTAGCGTTGATGAAGTAATGCAGACCGCACCCCCCGCACAGAAACGACCGGTCGTCCTGCACGCTGAAGTTGCTGCCGCAGCGGGGGCAGAAGCGAAAGACATCCATGGGCATGGTGGAAGGCCTTTTCATCACGTATCCTTATTGCAGCAGCCCTTCTCACCCGCCAGACAGAAGGTTCCCGCCTCCACCTGGATGGTGGTGTGCGTGATGCCGAACTTCTCGGCGAGCATGGCGTTGACCGCGCCAATAATCCGATCGGCATCGACCTCATCCGCGTTCCTGTTCATGCAGATATGGCAGGACAGGAAGACCTCGGAGGAGCTTACCGACCAGATATGCAGGCCGTGCACATTGTCGGCCCCGGAGGTGTCGATAATATTCTGAAAGACGCTCTGCGTATCGATATGCTTAGGCGCAATCTGCAGGATGATGCGCATGGCATCCAGGAGGATATCGAATGAGCTCACCCCGATCATGATCACAATGAAGATGCTGACGAGTGCATCGAGCCAGTAGGCCCGGGTAGAGAACATCACGATGCCGGTGATGATGACGGCCACCGAGGACACGGCATCGTACAAAAGGTGCATGAAGGCGGCCCGCACGTTAAGCCGCTGGTCTCCCCGGCCCAGGACCAGGATGGACAGGACATTGCCGGCCAGGCCGACCATGGCAATGGGCAGCATCAGGCTTAAGTTCACCTCCACGGGAAAACGCCAGCGCAGAAAAGCCTCGTAAACGATGAAGATCCCCACCCCGCAGAGCGCCAGGGCATTCACCACGGCCGTGATGACCTCGAAACGTTTGAGGCCGAAGGAATATTCCAGGTTGGGCTTGCGCTCCGAGACCTTCTCCCCCAGGTAGCCGAAGATCAGCGCCAGGACGTCGGAGAGGTTGTGGACTGCGTCGGAAAGCAGCGCCAGGCTGCCCGATAGGATGCCGCCGGCAAACTCGACGCCGGTGATGATCAGGTTGAAGACAATGGTCAATCCAAAGCGGCGCGTGTAGGACGCCGCATGCTCATGGTGGTGAGCGTGGCCGTGATCGTGGTGTCCCATAGCTTCTCCGTCCTATCAGATGCCCGTTAGATCAAAACCCTGAAAAAGTAGGGCCTTGACGTGTTTGCCGCTCAGGGAATAGTAGACCGCCTTGCCCTGTTTTTTTTGCCGCACCAGACGCGAGCGCAGCAGCACGGTGAGCTGGTGGGAAACGGCGGAATGTTGCATGCCCAACGCGGCGGCGATATCGCACACGCACATTTCGGAGGCGGCCAGCATGAAGAGGATCTTTAGCCGTGTGGGGTCGCCGTAGGCCTTGAAGAGCCGCGCCAGGACCACAACCCGGTCGCCATCGTCCGGGACGGCCGACCTGGCGGCTTTGACCGTCTCGGGGTGTATCATCCGGCAAACATGGGCATCGGCTCGCATTCTCATATGAATATATGCTCATATATTCAAGTTGTCAACCGGACACGGACAGGTGATCTTTTCCCGCCCTCAACCGGGTATTGGTGCTTGACTTTTCACCTCCAGCCTTTGTATACACAGCCTTGAAGGCGGCATAGCCAAGTGGTAAGGCAGCGGTCTGCAAAACCGTTATTCACCGGTTCAAATCCGGTTGCCGCCTCCATCCTATAAACCTGCGGTTCAATGCAGCGTCTGTCCGAGAATCCCTCCCGGAAGGGATTTCACGGCTTCCGACGGCACAAAAAAAATGAAGGTTTGTTTTCGCTCTGATGAAAGATTAAGATAGAAAATCCGCATGCTCGGCAGGTTGAGAGCGCCCTTGATCCTGCCAATCTTGGCTACAAACGAAAGCTTCTGCTCGCCGCTGAAGAAGACCGCTTCACGCACATCGACCCTGGTGGTCTTGTCGATCCAAAATTTCACGTAATCCCTGCTGGCCACAACGCCGTTGTCGAATTTGCCTTGATAATCATTGTTCTTAAGGCTTCCCAACTTCTTGCGATCCGCATGGCGAGCATCACAGTTACGAGTGCGTTTCGTGCGTTTGTGGATAGTGTGGATAGTCTCGACAACCTCTGCTCCCATAAAAAAGCTGCCCCGCCGTGTCATGCGGGGCAGCTTGGGGTTGCCGGTTCGTGGCGCTAAATCTACTCGTTCATGGCGTACTCGCCGTTCAGGACCGCCACATACTTATCCCAGACCTTGCCGTACTGCTCGGGATCAGCCACGGCCTTGATGAGCATGATCTTGGTGCAGTAGGCGCGCTGCTCGTCGCGGCTGCTGTGGTTGCCGTAAATCTGCAGGGCGAAGTGGCAGAAGTCGCGCACCATGAAGTCGAAGATCTGGTTGATGATGTCCGGATCCGTCTTGTCGAACTGGGCCTGCTCCAGAATCAGCTGGCCGTAGACCACGATCGAGAACATCTCGCCTAAGGGCAGCGACCAGGACGGGTCCATGTCCTGGGCCTTGTCCGGGCCGGCCTTTTCCAGTAGCTCCTTGAAGATCTCGGTCTGCTGCATGAAGGTGGCCACGTTGGGCAGGGCCTTGAAGGCCGCGAAGACAGGCTTGTAGTCATGGAACTGGACCGCGCCCAGGCCCTTGGTCGGACCCTGGTTGAACAGGAAGGCGTCATCCTTGTCCGAGAAATCAGGCGCCACCGGGGCATACTCGGCCGGGTTGAAGAAGTAGTTCTTCATGAATTTGCGGATGAGCTGCACGTTGACATGCACCGTGCCCTCCAGCTTGGAGGGCCCCCGCATGTCGGTGGCGCCCATATGAAAATAGGTGTCCTTTTCAAAGCCCTTGGCCGCGATCACATCCCAGAGCAGGTTGACCACCTCCTCGGACTGCAGGGTCACCTTCATCTTGCTGGTGGGGTTGTAGAGCAGATAGCGGCGATCCCCCACGGTGGCGTTCCTGAAATAGTCGGTGGAGCGGCGCTGGTACATCTTCATGGCCACCAGCCTGAGCCAGGCGTCCATGAAATTCTTGCGCACGTGCGGCATGTCCGTGACCTTGACGCCGTAGAGGATGCGGTTGGAGGCATGCGTGATGGCCTCATAGAAACAGTGCTCGGCCAGGCCGATCGAGGCCGGGCCGATATTGAACTTGCCGATATTGACCGTGTTGAGCGCCGAATCCCAGGCATGTGACCCGCGCGAAAGGATATCAGCGTCGGTAATGGGGTAGTCGTGCAGGGCGAAGTTGGACACGTACTCCTGGTGGGATATGACGTTCTTCTTGAGCTCGTAGGCCTTGTGGCGGTAGTTGGTGACGAAGAAACTGTAGTCGTCCGTGCCGTCCTTGACCTTGCCCAGGGTGGATACCATCTCGGCCTCGTTGCCATTACCGATGTAGTACTTTTCGCCGTTGGCCGTATAGGTGCCGTCTCCCTTGGGCGTAAGCGTGGTCTCGGTGGAATAGATGTCGGCGCCGTGGGTGCGTTCGGAAAGCCCGAAGGCGAAGATGGCACCTGACTTGAGCAGCTTCGCGGCCCGTTTTTTGGCTTCCTCGTTGGGGCTCATCCAGATGGGGCCTAAGCCCAGGATGGTCACCTGGAAACAATACCAGTACCCAAGACCATAGAAGGACAGCAGCTCGGAGTATTCGGAGTTGCGCGCCGTGTCCCAACGGCAGTCCGGATCACCCTCGGCATACTCCTTGGGGGTGAGCAGCTTGGAGAATATCCGTTCGCGGGCGATAAAATCGATGAACTCCCGGTACCAAATCTTCTTGTTGTAGTCATCAAGCAGTCTAACCTTGCCCATATCCTCGAAGAAGGCAATGGTCTTCTCCATGATGGCGCGCGAACCGGCGTCTGACTGAAGGCTCTGGTACTTTTTGGGCTGGATCAAATAATTCATAGCTCCCTCCTGTGCGGCGATCTCTTATTGGTTTAATCGCTCTTAGTTATTTTTGCCTATTAACACCATAATTGTATAAACCGCAAGAGGCATGTCTGGCATGCCGAAGCAGTGCCTGGCTACCGATTCACCCCCCTTGCCGGCCGGCGGGTCATTAGAGCCTCAAGATCTCGCGGGCCGGATAGACGCACCAGGCGGCCGCCAATTTCCCATATTCGAGCAATATCGCGCTGTGCGATTTGAACCGCGAAATCACTCCGACGGGCTGACGGGTCAGCACGGGCTCAAAGGCCAGGACTAGGCTGCCATCGGGCACGACTCGGTTGAAGGCCAACTGCACGCGCCGCATGTGGTAATCGGAACTGACCACCAGAGCGGAATGCAGCCCATGCCCGCGCATGATCTCGGCCGTATTGAGCGCTTCGGCGAAGGTCCCGCCGCTCATGGCGGTCAGCCGCGTATGCGTCCTGATCGGCCGGCCGATCAGGACGCGATCGGGCGGGATCCCGCTGTTGAGGGCATAGAGCTTTTGCAGGTTCTGCCAGTCGATGGCCGGGACCCGAAGCGGCAGGATCAGGTAATGCGCCCGGCCCTGTCGTACCAGCGTGATGCCGCGTGCCAGCCGTTGCTTGTCATGCTGAGGCCCGCCGGCCAGGACGACGACGGCGTCCACGGACTGGATAAAGGGTGTGGCCGTGCCTCTCAAGAAGTCCTGCCCAAGGCCGGTGAAGATACCCAGGCACAACAAGACCAGCACCATGAATATCACTGCCACAACGGTCTTCATGACCCAGTGCAGCAAGCTCTTCATTCCTTCCGTCATAGGGAGAAATGTAGCATACTGGACACCGCCTTGTCCAATGATACACGGACTCAGAGTGCTTCGAGCTCGATGAGCAGCCGCGCCCCGAACACCTTTTCAAAGGCCTCGCAATGACTCTGCACCCCCCAGCGCTCAAGCTGGCAGTCATGGGGCGATCGTAATGCCAGCACGACCGTGCGTTTGTCCTTAAGCCGCAGGCAAGCGCCCTGCACGAGCCCGGCATGGCTGCGGTCGAGGCTTTCGGCCATGCGCAGGAATATGGCCTGCGGCCGCGCCGTTTCCTGGCTGCGCTCATCGAGCTCGGCGAACTCGGGTATCTTGCGGCTGGGGATCATTTTGCGGTGGAAAAAGACCACCACGGCCATCAGCGCCAATTCTCCCTGGGTAAAGCCCAGGAGGTCGGCATTGCGGATGAAATAGTGGCCGCCCCGGTGGTGGTTGGCATAGGAGAGGAAGGTGCCCACATCATGCAGCAAGGCGGCATAGTACAGAAGCTCACGTTTCCCTTGTCCCTGTTTGTGCAGGCCGATTGCCTTGGCGCTGTCGAAAAGCTCGAGCGCGAGCCTGGCCACGGTGGCACCGTGGCGTTCATCGTACTGGCAGCGCCTGGCGAGCCTGAGGACGCTGTGCTCGCGGATGGAAAGGGCATCCATGAGCGGGTGCTCGCTGCGATGGAGATAATCCATCAAGAGCCCATCCCTCAGCTCGCGGTTGCTGATATGGATCTCCGGCATCTTGAGCTCCGCCAGAATCGTATCCAGGATCACGGCCCCGCCCACGATGATATCGGCGCGCCTGGGGTTCATGCCGGGAAGACGCGCACGCTCCTTGAGTGGCGACGCACAGAGCATCTCGATAACCTGTTTGAGGTCCTTGTTCTTGAGCAGCACGCGACGCTCTGTATCCCCGCCGTATAGCGTCTGACAGGCGATCTCGGCGAGGTTCTGGATGGTGCCGGAACTGCCGTAGACCTTGCGTGGTTCATGACCGCGGATCTTCTCCAAAGGTCGGATGGCGGCGCCCCGGACATAGTCCCGCATGGCCTGATACATGCGGGCCGTAACCGGTCCTTTTTGGTCACGCAGGAACAGGTCCGTCAGACGGATGGCCCCCAGCTTCACGCTGGAAAGCATTTCGTAGCCTTTGCCACCGCCTACGACGAGCTCGGTGGACCCGCCGCCGATATCCATGAACAGACTGCACTCGGTGATATGGATGCCGCTGGATACGCCTAGATAGACGAGCCGGGCCTCTTCCTGGCCCGAGATGACCTGCACGTCGAGGCGCGCCTCGGTTTTGAGGCGCTTAAGGAAGTCGCGCTGGTTGCGGGCGTCCCGCGTAGCCGAGGTGGCTACGGCCATGATCTCATCGGTCTGAAAGGAGTGCGCCATGGACACGAAGTGCTTGCACACCAGCACCGCCCGCGCCATGGCCTCCTCCTTGAGCTCCCCGTCATCAAACTCACCGGCGCCTAAGCGGATCATCTCCTTCTGGCGCGACAGGATGGTGTAGGTCTGGTTGGGGCTGACGCGCACGATCATGAGCCTGACCGAATTGGTGCCCATATCCATGAAGGCCACGGTGCGTGATCCGGGTTCCGTCATGACCGGCCTCGCGAGCCTTCCAGGTTTTGGGTCCCGGCGGCCGCATCCGCTGCGACGAGGATGTGCAGCCACCGGCTGAAGACGATCTGCATCAGGTCGCCTTTGGCCATGCCGTAGTGGACTTCTTCATCGGCATCGCCGTGCACGCTCAAGGTCAAAATGATGTCGGCATGAGTCACCCGGCAGACAATCTCGTCAACCACGCCCTGATGAGTGCGGTCGAGGCCGTCGGCCACCCGCAAACAGGCCGCCAGCATATCGACCGTACGACGGTGGCGTATATCGAGCAGCCGGTAGGTGGCATGCGCCACCGACGGCAAAGTCTTGCGGTGATACCTGGCCACCAGGGCCACCATGATACGCTCCATCTCGGAGATCCCGCTCAAGGAACCTTTCAGGATCAGCTCCATGGCACGTTTGTGATGACCCTTCTTATTTTCCCGGGTAAACCCGATGTCGTGCAGCAGCGCGGCGCATTCGAGCAACAGCCGCGGGCGTTTCCCCAAACCGTGCAATTCCTTGAGCCCATCGAATATCGCCAGGGACAACCTGGTCACCTGCCGGGCATGAACCTCATCAAAGACATATGACTTCCCGTATTCAAGGATGCTCGCAATGATCCGGTCATGCGCCGGTATGTTATCCATCAGCCCCGTTCTCCCTTCCCATGCGGATCGACGCCTTGCGAGGCCACATGCAACAGCTCCAGAAGGTCCTTCCAATCTCCGGCGTGCCGGTCCCAATACGTAAGGAAGGCGCGGTAGCGCCGGGCCCGAAAGGCCCGGCGGTTCTCGATAAGCCCCTGAATTCCCGGCGTGAGCCGTTTCAGACTGCGGGCTTCTCGGTAATACTCCCGAGCGCGGACGGTCTCCTGTTCAAGGAATCCATCCAGCAGAACCGACCACACGTCACAGTCATGGATGTCTCCCAGCATCTCCTGGATGGCCTTGGCGGTCTTGATCGGCCGCCCAAGCCTGCCATCGTAGAGTTGCGCAAAGGCCTCCATACAATAGCGCAGATGCTTGGCCGCGATGCGCATGCGGTGCAGCTCTTCGTTGTGCCGTGGATCGCGTATAAACGGTGCAAAGGCCAACACCTCCCACAGGCGCGCCTCGATGGCCGTACGCGCCAAACTGAAGGGCGGTTGCCCCCCCGGAGCGCCTCCAGCCGCGACAGATGCATCCACTACGGCCTGAAAGGTCTGGCGCATGTCGGTCAAGATACTGGAATCTTCGACCTTGTCCAAAACCTTGAGAACCTGTTTCTGGAGTTTCCGGCGCTGCCGCCGAGTGCTTGCCATCAGCCGCTTAACCCCCGCCCGTTCGCGTTCGTCCGGCGGCTGAGCAAGGTATTCTTCAAGGAAGATAAGCTGAACATCGGCATCCCGGGCTTCCCCGAGCGCGCGGGTAAGCCCCTTAAGCCGACGGCGCCAGGGGCGGGCCTTTTTCCCCGGTATAAAATCTTCAAAGAGGCTGAGTCTGATGCGCAAGCGCCGCGAGGCCACGCGCATGCGATGGATATCTTCCGGGTCCGTGGCCCGACGCACGCCCGGAATCGCCGTAAGGATGGCGGATGCCTGGTCAGCGAGGCTTTCGAAGATCCGGTGCTCGAAATCCACGCCGGGGAGAGGGCCCTGCGCCATCATTCCACCAAGGCGCCGCGGTGCTCAAGGAACCAATCCTGGGAATCGAGCGGCGCATGGTCGTGTTCCGCCTTGAGGCGCACATAGCCCCCATCGGGCTGCAGCCGGCGGGCCTTGACCGTATCGCCCAGGTGGGTCATGAGGATATGCTTGACCACATCGGCCTTGAGGTGTTCATCGGGGATCGGGAACATGATCTCCACCCGGCGGTCGAGGTTGCGCGGCATCAGGTCGGCGCTGCCCAGAAAGAGATCGTCATCACCGCCGTTACGAAAATAAAACAGGCGCGCATGCTCGAGAAAACGACCGACCACCGAGGTAACGGTGATGGTTTCACTTACCCCTTTCAACCCCGGCCGCAGGCAGCAGATACCGCGCACCTGTAGATCGATCCTGACCCCTGTGCGCGAGGCGCGGTAAAGGGCCTGGATGATGGGGATATCCACCAGGGCGTTGATCTTGAAGGCCAGATACCCGTCGCCGTAACGTTTGTGCCGCTGAATCTCGCGTTCGATACGCGCCAGGATTCCCTCGCGCATATCGCCCGGGGCGACCAGCAGGGCACGGTAATCGTCCTTGGCCGAGTAACCGGTCAGGGCATTGAACAGGTCCGAGACATCCGCGCCGATCACCGGATCCGCGGTGAAATAGCCGATATCGCCGTAGATGCGGCTGGTCACGGTATTATAGTTGCCGGTGCTCATGTGCACATAGCGGATCAGACCATCCTTCTCGCGCCTGACCACCAGACAGACCTTGGCGTGCACCTTCATGCCGATCAGGCCGTAGACGACATGCACGCCCTCCTGTTCCAGGGCCCTGGCCCAGGTGATATTGGTCTCCTCGTCGAAGCGGGCCTTGAGCTCGACCAGCACCGCCACCTGCTTGCCCTCGCCGCGCGCGTCCATGAGGGCGTCGAAGATGGGGGAATTGGGACCGGCGCGGTAGAGCGTCTGTTTGATGGCCAGCACGTCGGGGTCGCGGGCGGCCTGACGGATGAAGTCCACCACCGGCGCAAAGCTGTCGTAAGGGTGATACAAGAGGATGTTCCTGCGCCTGATCAAGGTGAAGATGTCATCCTTGCCGCTTAAAAATCGCGGCAGTCCGGGCGTGAATGGCTGATCCTTGAGATCGGGGCGTTCAAGCTTGGTGATCTCCATCAGATCGGCCATGCCGATCACGGAGTTCACGGTGTAGACCAGGTATGATTCGAGCTTGAGGTTCTTGATCAGAATGTCGCGGATATGTTCGGGCATGGTAGTGTCGATCTCGAGCCGCACGGCCTGTCCGAATTGACGCTGCTCGATGCCCTCTTCGATGGAGGTCAAGAGGTCCGAGGCTTCGTCATCCTCGATCTCGATATCCGCATCGCGGGTGATCCTGAAGGGATAGGCCGCCACGACCTTAAGCCCCGGGAACAACAGGTCGAGATTGTGGGCGATGACCTCCTCAATGGCCACATAGCGGTGGACACGCCGTCTGGCCAAAGGCTTGAGCTCATCGCTGTCCTCCCTGGCATCAGGCAGCGCGAGGAAGCGCGGCAGGCTGTCAGGCACCTTCAGTCGGGCGAAGCGTTCCGTGCGCTTGTTCTCCTTTGTCACCACGGCCAGGTTCAAGCTCAAGTTGGAGATATGGGGAAAGGGATGGGCCGGATCAAAGGCCAGGGGCGTGAGCACGGGGAAGATCTCGCGTTCGAAATACTCTCGCAGGTGCTTGCGTTCCTTGCCGGTCAGTTCGGCTTGCTTGAGGATATGGATGCCCGTCTGGGCAAGTTTGGGCTTGAGATCGTTTTCCCAGCAATCACCCTGCTGATTAATAAGTCCTACCAGGTTGCGCCTGATCTCCAGAAGCTGCTGCGCGGCGGTCATACCGTCCGGCGAGGTCTCCTGAACACCTTGGACGAGCTGGTCTCTTAAGCCCGATACCCTGATCATGAAGAATTCGTCCAGATTGCTGCCGAAGATCGAGATGAATTTCACCCGTTCCAGAAGCGGATGATGTTCATCTAGGGCCTCTTCCAGCACGCGCTGGTTGAAGTTGATCCAGCTCAGTTCCCGGTTCAAGTACAGTTCCGGCCGGTCCAGATTGTACTCCGGTGTGCTGTTCAAGCTTTTCGAGGGCTTGTGTCGCTTCTTCATAATAGCCTTTATCGGCAACGCGGGGATCGGCACATTATCTTAAAAACCTCGGCCGGCCAGTCTTGGTCCGCCGGCACATGAACATCCATACAGGACAGGCGCGGCAATCACAATCTCCAAGCTAAAGCCTTCACACATCTTTCACATTTCCTCCGGCCGCTCATCGTGGGAAAGTCGATCATGCCACCGGCTCAGACCCGGTTATGCCGGCTGCTTCACGGCATGGAACCTTCCATCAAGAGGATATGCGCAAATGACGATAGTGGTGATATGCCGCCCACCCGAACCCTCATTCAGAGAAATATCTCGCGGGCCAGATATTCCCTGCCCTACCTCTCGGCCGTGCAGCGGGACCTTATCACCCTGATCCCGGCCCTGCTTTCGGCCGGACAACCTTCCTGCGGCATCCACGGACATGCCTTCAACGCCGTCGAGGGCTCGCTGCTCAAGACCTATTTTCCGGAACACGAAGCGGTACCTCTCGAGCGGCTGGCGGACCGCGTCCAGTTGGAGAGCATTATCGCCATCCCCCGGCCGAGCCCGGCGCGTCCCGGTCAAGTCGCCGTGCAGCTCATCGCCGTTCCCGGACCAAAGGCTGACGAGGCCGCATTGATCGCCAAGCTGAAGGACTGCGGGGACCTTATTGAGGATAAAGGCCTGGTAATCGATCCAGCGCTCCTGCATCCGCCCCTGCCGCCGCGTCTCGGCTATGATGTCATGCGCATGGGCGTGGTGCTGGCCGGAAAACACCCGGTTATCCGGGCCGAGGAACAGGGCGACGCGACCATCTTCATCGGGACGCTTACGTCCATGGAACCAATCCCCATGCCTCCCGAAAGGGGATGGTCGGTGTTCGCACAAGTTCTGGAAGATGAAATCCAGGACCTCATGTCCGCGGGCCGCTACCCCATGCTGTTCACGATCCCGACGGTGAATCCCTATCTCCTGCCCTACCTCCCGATCCTGAACCACTACGAAGAGGATCTCGATACCGCGCGGCTGGAAAAGCTGAGAACCTGCCTGTACTACCTCTTCGCGCAATTTCCACCCACAAGGGAAGACATGGCCCGATTGACCCAGAGCTGGAAACTCCCGCTCCTGTCACCGCTGGAACGGCTTTCGATTCAGGACTCCCTGCGCATGCGCCTCTGGCTGATCCCGTCCGAGGCCGACGAACTGCCGGTGTGCGCGTGGCCCCCGCCGGCGGGATGGTCCCAGGCCGAGATACACCTGCAAACGACAGGCGGTCTCTGGGGCTTCTCCGGTCTGTCCATGCTCAGACACCGCTATCCATGGGTGATCCTGGCGTGGGGGGGCTTGACCGGCTTGATCGGCCCGCAGACCTATATCCACCGGCACGGGCTGCGCCTGCGGCGTGACGCCCGCGACCACGTGGTGCGCATGGCGTCCTCAGTGACCCGCGGGGTCGATATCATCGTCCCGCCCGATCACGCCCAAGGCTCAGTCCGCCTGCGGGGCGGCAGGTTCTTTTATTCGGATGCACCCTTTGCCCTGCTGGATCAAGGCATCAAGTTCAGCCTTGACCTCGACGAACCTGTAATAAGAAAAGCCACGCTTGACGATACGGGTCTTGAATACTTCATCAAAAAGGGGGAACACTAGACCGCTATGGCTATCCCTGGAGATATCAAAATCGCCCTGATCGGCACCAATGCCGTGTACCGCAAGAATCTCGGGGACATGCTCAGCATGCTGGGCTACCGCAATATCGAGATTGCCAAGGACGGACCCAGCGGATGGGAACTCATCAAACGCATGGATCCCGGAATCGTGCTCTCGGAATGGGACATGCCCGAGATGAACGGCATCGCCATTCTCAAGTTGGTGCGCCGCGACCCCGATTTGAGCGAAACGCCCTTTCTGCTCTGGACCGCCCAGATCACCAAGACCGATGTGATCAAGGCCGGCGAGTCAGGGGTGAACGCCATCCTGGTCGAACCCTTTGACATCGAGTTCCTGGAAACCAAACTGCGCATCATCTCCGAGTTTGAGCTGAGCCCGACCACCAAACAGGCCAAGCTCCACATGGAACGGGGCGAAAAGCTCATGCGCTCGGGCCAATACGACAAGGCCCTGGTGGAATACAAGCATGTCCTGGACGTCCTGGAGTCGGCCGAGGTGTATTACAATATCGGTTATATCATGACCGCCAAAGGCCAATACGATGAAGCCCTGGCGGCTTTCCGCAAGGCCACCCAGATCAACCAGATGTTCGCCAAGGCCTACAAGGCCATGGCCGACATCTACCTGCAGCTGGGCGACAAGGTCCAGGCCCAGAAGTACCTCCAGATGGCGGGTGACATCTTCCTGGAACGCGAGATGCACGAGAGCGCCGAGGGCATCTTCAACGAGATCCTCAAGCTCAACCCCGACACGATTAATGTCTACAATAGTCTGGGAATCATCTACCGACGCCAGAACCGCGTCGAGGACGCCATCGCCAATTATCAGAAGGCCCTGAAGATCGACCCCAACGACGAAAACATACACTTCAACCTGGGCCGGGCCTTCCTGGACATGAACAATCCCCAGATGGCGAAAAAGAGTTTCATGAGCGCGCTGGCCATCAACCCGCACTTCGATATCGCCCGCGGCATGCTGGAGGCCATCGAATCCAGCAATAAGATCGATTAGGGTTCGCTCACCAGATCGATGACCGTGACCTCGGGAGGAGCCAGTAACCGCATGGGCGGCCCCCAGGTGCCGGTGCCGTTGCTGACGTAAAGGCCTGATCCCTTCAGGAGATCGTACCATCCGGCATGGTAAGGGAAAAACAGGCGGGTGATCAGGCTGAAGGGAAAGATCTGTCCCTTATGGGTATGGCCGGAGAGCTGCAGGTCAAAGCGGCCGCAGGCTTCAACATTCACCCGTGGCAGATGCTTGAGCAGCAGGACGAACTCATCACCGGGAGATCCGGACAACAGTTGCGTTTCATCCACTGCGCGCCAGAGCCCGAAGGCCTTGCCCGCGGGGTCGTCAATGCCGACAATGGCGAGGAAATCGTTCACCCTGGCCTTTTCACCCCGCAGCATCACAAAGCCCGCCTGATGCATGAAGTCCAGGGCATGCTCAAGACCGGCGTAGAATTCATGGTTGCCGGTCACCGCATATTTGCCGTAGCGCGGCCTTATATCCCTCAAAAACCCCGCCAACCCGGTGAGACTGTCGATCTGACCGTCCACGAGATCGCCCGTGGATACCAGCAGATCCGGTTCGGCCTGTCTGACCACCTCCATGATTTTTTGCAAACGCCTTTCTCTGACCATGAGCCCCAGGTGAACATCCGCAAGCTGTACGATCCTTACCCTTCCCGTCTCCGCGGGTATCTTGGCCGAGGTGATGGTGATATGGTGCGGCCGGATCTGCCAGGCCTGGTAGTAGCTATATATCGCCAGGCACAGGGCCAGACATAAAGGCACGCTGAAAGCCAGGCGCGACGAAAGACTCAAACGGATCGCGCACCATGGCGATATAGCGCCCAGGCCCTGGATCACAAGCTGGGTGATATCCATGAGGACGCTAAGGCAAAAGAAAAGGAAAACAAAGCCCATCCAAGCGTAGCCGATCACGGCCAGCACCCGTCCGGCGCACTCGTACCCCATCCTTTCCATCACCCGCACCAGAACGGGTGCTATACACATCAGGAGCAGGAACACGCTTAAGAGTAGACCGCCCCTGATCCCAAAGCCCAGGGCGGCTCTGGCTTTCGTAAAGAAATAGGCATGCACGGCGCCATAGATGCCCAGGATCGAAAGCAAAAAAAGGTACACGGTTGTTCATACCTCCATCACGGTTATGGTATCGCACCTTGGCGGCGCTGATCAACCCTTTTAAACTCTGTTCCGTCCTAAGACGCTCTTTCCGTCGGAGCTCGGTTTGACAGGGCGCCCTGTTTGGAGTAAGAGGAAATGCATATCAATACTATCCCCAAGGAGTAGCGTATGCCGCTCAGAAAAGCAACCGCCGCAATGAAAACCGGCATGAAGTCAGAGCGCCGGAGGGATCCGCGCAGGGCCCTGGACGACACGGTTCTGCTCATGGTCCTCACCGGTGAGTCCGATGTCCTGGAACGCGCCAGCGTGTTGGACATCAGCGCCGGCGGGGTTTGCCTGAGCAAGGTCGAACCGGTCAAGGGCTATGCCAAGGACAAGCTACGCATTACCCCGGACCAACCGATCATGGCCTACTTCAAGCATCACCCCCTTACACTCTACGGCACCGTGAGCCGCATTGACAACACCTCGAGCCGACTGGCCTTTAAGGTGAAACGCTCCAACAACGAGGATCTCTGGGAAGAACTCTGCCAAGGCGCTTAATCGCTCCGGATGAGACCAAACGACAACAAAGGGATGCAACGATGAGCTTGAAAAACGCGGGGATGAAAAAGCCCGGCACCCCTAGTTTAAACGCCCAGGAAAAGGACCAGCTGCTGGCCAGGGCCCGCCAGGTGAATAAAGAGCGCATGCAGGGCTACCGCGAGCAATCGCTCAAGATCCACCCCTGGGTATGCGCTCGCTGCGGACGTCATTTCACCCACAAGAACCTGCATCTCCTGACCGTGCACCACAAGGACCACAATCATGACAACAACCCGCCCGACGGGAGCAATTGGGAAAACTTGTGCGTCTATTGCCACGATCACGAGCACGGCCGTTATCATGACGCCATGTCCGACGATTACCTGGGCGATGATACCCCCGTCACCATGAGCCACAGCCCATTCGCCGGCTTGGAAGCCATGCTCAAGAACAAAAAAAAATAGGCCCGCTTCGCGCTACCAGTCCTTGGCTAGTATCCCCTGGGAGCGTTTTGACCTTTGATTCCACCGGCTTTCGTGGTATGCCTACAGGAGGAATGTTTCTGATCCAACATCTTGTGATTACAATATGTTATATATATGGATCCCCATGGTTGTATCGGGCCGGTCAGTGAACTCTCTGATCACAAACTGAGCGTAGAAGCCCATGCCATAGGAGGAATTTTACTGGAGAGCACATGAATAGTGGTCACGACGTCATCATCTATGCCAGCGTGATGGCATTGAGCATCATCACCTTTTACGGGTTCATGAAAATCGGGGTTGATAAAATCGCCCGTACCGTTACCGCCAGGCCGACCACTTTCATACTCCTATCCCTGTTCACGGTCGGTTGCCTGGGGATCGGCATCAAGAATCTGGCCTTCGAACCGGACATGAAAATGCTGCTGCCGGAGAAGGTTCCTGCCCGGGTAGTGCTGCAGAAGATCGATGATGCCTTCGGCGCCATCGACACGGTCTATATCTGCGTGACCGCCACCAAGGGCACGATCTGGGACCCGCACGTGCTTGCCCAGATACGCGCCATCAGCCGCAAACTGGAATCCTCGATCTATGCCGACAAAGTCCTTTCGATCACGGAGTCCAAATCCATATCGAACGACAACGACATGATGGCCGTCACGAACATGATACCTGAAGATACCGACTTCTCGCACCCTGGCGCGATCGACGCCATCCGCGCCAAGGCCAAGGAGAATGATCTCCTGTTCAAGCGTTTGATCAGCGCCGACGAGAAGTCCACCTTGATCGTGGCCACCATCAACTTCAAAACCCCGATACCCACCACCGACGGCAAGCCGAGATTCCGTATCATCGAAGACCGGGAGATCTGCGAGCGTCTGGTCGACAAGCCGGACGAACCCACGCTCTTGAACATCATGGACCAGTACGCCGATCCCGCGTTTAAACTTACCTTGAGCGGCTTCCCGTATTTCCGGTATGACGGTCAGGTGCGCATGGAATCCGACATGCGCATCTTCCTCATCGTGGGCATCGCGGTTATGCTTGGATTCCTGTATATGAGCTTCCGGACCGTGCGCGGGATGCTCTTGCCGCTCACCATCGTGGTGCTGGGGCTTATCTCCTCTTTCGGCTTCACGGGGTGGATGCACGAGAAGATCACCATGCCCATGCTCCTGATGGGCCCCATGCTGATCGCCATCGCGCATAACTACGGCACGCAGTTGATCGCCAAGTATTATGAAGACGTCCAGGATGCGCAAGGGCCTTTTACCCGCAAGGACCTCCAGCGGATCTCGGGCAATTGTATCATCTCGCTCGGCGCGCCCGTGCTCATATCGGCCGTCACGGTCGTAATCGGTTTCGTGACCATGATCTCACACCCCATCCGCGCCCTGGCCTTGCTGGGATTCCTGTGCGCCTTCGGGATCGTGATCGCTTTCATTCTGACCATCGTGTTGACCCCTTCCATCCTGTCTTTGCTTAAAATTCCGCAGATGCTCCTCGACAAACGCCATGGGGTCCAGACCGACAGGATGCTCTTAACCATTGCGCGTTTCACCATCAGGCACAAGCTCGAGATGCTTTTGGGCGTGATCACCCTCATCGGGCTCTGCCTGTACTATGTCCCTCAGATCGTTATCGACGCCAATGTGATGAATGCCTATCCGAAAGATGCGCCGATCTATAAGGACGCCACCTTCATCAGCGACCAGTTTGGCGGCTATTCCACGCTCAATATCCTGATCGAGGCCAATCATCCGGTTTCCAATGACTCATCGGAAGACGGCCCCATGAAAGACCCGCAGATCCTGAAATGGATGGAGTCCTTCCAGCGCTTCGCCCTGGCGCAGACCGACCCCAAGACGGGCAAGAAGCTGGTCGGCGACGCCTTGTCCATGGCCGACTATATCGCCTACATGAATAGGGTTATGCAGGATGACCCCGGGCAGAATGAAATCCCGGACAGCCGTAACATGATCGCCCAATACCTGCTCTCCTTCGAGAATCAGAGCGAGGGCGGGCTCTCCGATCTGGTGGACTTCAAGTACAATAAAACCCAGATCATCTTAAGGCTGCCTGATATGAGCACGGCCCGCCTGGATATGCTTATCGCAGCCCTCAAAGGGTATATCAAGGATCATCCCAATCCGGAGATCACCGTTTCCTTTGGGGGCCCTGTCGAACTGGTGGCCGAGATCGGAGCAATGATCCTCGATGGACAGATCTGGAGCCTGGCCTTGAGTTTCGCCATCATTATCGTGTGCTATATGATCTTTTTCCGGTCTTTCAGTGCCGGCTGGCTGGCGGCTATCCCGCTGCTGTGCGCCGTGGCGCTGGTCTTCGGCCTGATGGGCATGTTCGATATCCCGCTCGACAGCATCACGGCCACGCTCACGGGCATCAGCATCGGCGCCGGAACCGACTATACCGCCTATTTTCTGTGGCGGCTCAGGGAACGCGCGCATATGCAAGGCGGCTTAGAAGAAGGCTATATTGAGACCATGACCTCGATCGGCAAGGGCATCGTGTATAACGGCCTCTCCGTGGTGGTGGGTTTCGTGGTGTTCCTCTTCAGCAATTTCATGCCCATCCGCTATTTCGGGTTCCTGATCTCGTTTTCGATCCTGGCCTGCATCGTAAGCGCGCTCACCATCCTGCCGGTGATGATTTTCCTGGTCAAACCGAAGTTCCTCACCATTGAACGCAGCCAAAGCGTCGAAAATCCTCTGCAAGATCTGTCTGTCGTCGGGGATGTCGACATCGAGGGGACATAGTCAACGCATATCCGGGGCATTTTGCCACGCGAAACTTGCATGGGCATTTATGCCAAGCCCTGATTGCATTCAGAGCGCTAATCTGTTAATCCACTGACACCGGCTGCACCCAACACGACGGAACAACAAGGAGGTCAACCCCATGCGGTACGAGGGCGCCATCTTCCGGCCTTTCAGCGAGGCCAACAGCTACCTGCTGCAGTGCACCATCGGCTGCTCGCACAACCGCTGCACCTTCTGCGGCATGTACAAAGACAAGCGCTACCGGGTGCGGCCCCTGGATGATATCCTGACCGACATCCGCATGGCCAAAGAGCACTACGGCGACGTCGAGAAGGTCTTCCTGTGCGACGGGGACGCCATCGCCATTTCCACGGAGCTGCTGCTCAAGATCCTGGAGGCGCTCGTTGCCGCCTTCCCAACGCTCCGCCACGTCGGGACCTACGTCGGACCGCGCAGCGTCCTGGCCAAGTCCCCGGATGAACTCGTCACTCTGCGCCGTGCCGGACTTGCCAAGGCGTACCTGGGGGTCGAAACCGGCGACGATAGGCTGCTGCATGAGGTGCGCAAGGGCGTGAGCGCCGCGGAGATGCTGGAAGCGGGAACCCGTCTGGTCGAGGCCGGCATGAACCTTTCCAGCATGGTTCTCTTGGGCTTGGCCGGCAAAGGCCCGCGCTCCCTGGAGCATGCCAGGGCCACGGCCGATATCACCAATGCCATGCGGCCGCGGTACCTGGCGGCCTTGACCGTCACGCCCGTACCCGGAACCGTGCTGTACTCCCAGGTGGAAGAAGGCGCCTTAGAACTGCCGGACGCCTTTGAGACCCTGGCGGAGATGCGTGAGCTGATTGCCGGCATCACCCTTGATGATCTGAAATTCGTGGGCGTGCATGCCTCGAACTACCTGCCCTTGAACGGCACCCTGCCAACCGACCGCGCGGCCATGCTATCCAGGATCGACACGGTCCTTCAAACACGCGACCACAATCTGCTGCGGCCGGAACATATGCGCGGACTCTAAACCCGGATCAGGGATTACAAGATATAAAAAAAGGGGACATCCGGCGATGTATTTCTTGGCAAGTACGCTATGCTCTTATAAAGGGAGGTAAGCATATGCCGGATGTTCCCCAAAGGGAGCGTGTGAAGGAAGTACTGGTCCAAAGCCTGCTCTGACGTGCATGCCCTAAGGCGTTCGCCATGCCGCGACGTACGGTGAATCCGATATCTGTCTTTGAGCTTTCTCGCTTTGGCATGGTCTATATCTTTATATCCTCTTCCGCCCTCCCCTTAGAGGAGGGCGGGGTCATCGTATACGCTCTTAAGGCAGCCGCTTAGCTGACCAGACCCTTCATGGCTTGGATCACCGGGGCCGTGAACAGGGCGATGAGCACCGCATACAGGGCAAACGACCCGACGGCCTCGCTCAAGTACATCTTCGGATAGCGGTACTTCAGGGAGGTGATCGTGAGCCCGCCCATGATGAGGCAGCCCAGATGGAAGTATGGGAAGCCGCCTGCCGTAGAGGTCACCTGCGCGGCAAAGGCGAACGTGGCGGTGATCATAACGACGAAAATTGCTACGATGGCGGTATGTAATGTTCTCTTCATGGTCTGTGTCCTCCCTATGATCTCCATTGTGTTCATGCCCTGATATGAGCAACCCGCATGCCAACCCGGCGCGCAGCAATGCGAATACATTCTATCATTTAGATTATACGAGGTATTTTAATTATTCGGGAACATTAGATATTCAGTTCCCGTCCCTAATTCAGGCCGGATTGATTGAAACAAACGTTGAACGGTTCAAAGAAACTTTCAAAAAACGCGCGCATCGCAAACGACCGCATGATCTTTATCACAAGGTTTGACAACTAAGATATCGTGCCAGGATGTTTGCTCCATACGTGATCCCAAAATGGCCCATATCTCTTTTGGAGATAAAATCTTTTCAAGGAAGTGCTGGAATCCATGTATATCGCAGAAACATGCATTCTAGTCGGAGTTGACTGTTCTGATAGATATCTTCGCTCTTCATGTTTTTTTGGGAAGCATAGATCTACGAAAGAGATATTTAATGAGGGCAAACAATTGTTTATGGCACGGTAGCATCAAGTCAAGTCTCCATATTTCTGTAAATTAGCATCTCCGATGTAGGCGTTAAGCAGCCAACAGGTTATTGGGTTCCTGGCCCGATACCTCATCTTCGAAGATGAGGTATCGGCGGACCATCCATTCTTCAGTCATTTCCATAGCCATGGCTGTTACCAGCCTGAGGCAGGACTCCTGATGTGGGAATATCCTGACCACCCTGGTCCTGCGTTTCAATTCCTGATTGTAGCGTTCCAGCATGTTCGTTGACTTCAGGGACCTTCGATGAGGCAGGGGCAGCTGATAGACCGTGAGGACCTCTTCCCCATGCTCATCGAGCATCTGGGAGACCTTTGGATGGGTCTTCTCAAGAGCATCGATGACTTCATCCATCCGCCTCCGGGCGATTGCATGGCTCGGTGCAGTCGTGATCTCCCGCACCATATCGATAATCCGGGAACGATCCTTCTTGCTTACCTGAGAGAGGATGTTGCGAAGAAAATGCACCTGGCATCGCTGCCAGAGAACTCCCTGGAAGTGCCTTGCTATCGCCTTGACCAAGCCGGCATGATCGTCAGACACGACGTACCGCACTCCCTTGAGCCCTCTCTCCTTGAGCTCCTTGAAAACCTCGGACCAACTCGCCTCGTTCTCGGAATCGGCCACCCAGGTGCCCAGGATCTCGCGGTACCCGTCCTCGGAGATGCCAACCACCAAAAGCACTCCCTGGGGGAGCACCTGATGGTTGATGCGGATCTTTTCATACCGGGCATCCACCACCAGATAGGGGTATGTCTTCTCTAAAGGGCGACTTCTCCATGCCCTCACTTCTTCATCAAGCTCTTTTGCCAGACGAGATACCTGGCTCTTCGATATATCCAGCCCGCACAGGGCTTCCGTGACCGCTTTGACCTTCCGGGTAGATACCCCGTGCACGTACATCTCCACCAATGACAGCATCAAGGCCTTCTCGTTCCTCTGGTACCGCTCGAACAGCTCGGTCTGAAACCGGCCTTCACGGTCCTTCGGCACCAGCAGGTCCATTCTGCCCAACCGGGTCATCAGTGCCCTCGGTTTATACGCATTCCGGTATCCGGTTCGCTCCTTTGTCCTCTCGTGGGTTTCCGCCTTCAGAAATGATGTCAGCTCCTCTTCTAGAATCTTTTGCACCGCCGTCTCCATCACCTTCCGAAGTCCGTCTTCCCCAGCTCCGGTCGCCTCTTGCCAAATCCCCAACAAATCCTTATCATCTACCCCACGAGCCATCTGCTCCTCCTCAAGCGTTAGTTTGGTCGCTTTCGCTTTATCGGAGTTGCTCTTGGCTCGTTTCACCTTTTTACAGAACTATAAAGACTTAACCTAGCATCAGATTATTGGCCTTTCAAAAACTGCATATATTTCTTGAGGATCTCTGCCCTAAATTGAGGCTGGGTAATTTCATCGGTCTCATTCGGAGATCATAGCTTTTACGTGATCAGAAAAGCTCTACTCTATCGCAGAGATCGACAGTTTGGTTGGGGTGTCCATTCCTTATCGTTATCGACAGTCGATAACACTCTTTATCTATTTATGATATTCAGAAGATATATGCACTATATCCCGTGATCATTTGCCGAACTACCTTTGTTTTTTTGAGATGATCAAGATCGTGCTATTATCAAATTTTGGCTTGTTAGGGCATCCTGTCCAGATAGCATCCAGAGATCATTACAATAAGCTTCAGGTGTGGCATTTTGCCTTCGCCTGCAAGCAACTTATAAGGGTGTTTAGAACGCGGCCAGTAATTTAACAATTGAGACCTGCCATTCCGTCAAGAACTATACACCGTTTCTCGCAGACTTGATGTCGAGAAGATTGATTTTATCTATCTTGTCCTTGTGAATCACAACAGTAAGCCTTGCCGGATACTTGAATCGCATTTCGCTAATACGGAACGTCCACAACATAATCTTCAGAAGATCTTCATCGCTGATGCTTTTGTGCCCTTTGATGCGTGTAATCCCAGATCCAAAGATGGGAGTGGATACATCCTGCTGGGCGTATACTTTGTTCACCTTATCCCAGAAATTGATAAGGAATTCCAAGTATTCCGGCATTGTGAGTTGACCTTTGTTGTTCTCGTCGAACTTGGCAAACGCAGTCAGCAGGTAGTCTTTATAGACACAAATAGTGCCAATTTGATGTCGAACTTTCTTTCCCAGTTTCCTATCTGGGTTATTCTCTAGAATTTCGTTGCGCTCAAAAACATATCTTTCGATATGGTGATCCAGCTCTGAGATCGGCACATCAAGATGCTTCTTGATAAAGATCCCGTTTAGTGACCCTTCGGCAATAATTATGTTGTCAACCTGAGTATCAAAGTACTCGTTGAATGCGATCGCCTTTAAACCCGACTGCTGGAAAATATCACCGACTTTGATCGTAACATCGCTTCCTTCAATGTTAATATTGATATTGTTCAGATTGTTAGACCAAAACCAAATCGCCAAATAGATCAAGGCCAATAGCACCAAAAAAATCCATCCATAAACGGACTTGTGCTCTGCTGGTATATCAATAAATAGCACAACCAAGGATAGCGTGGCGCTTATCACGGAAGTAATCTTGAGAAAATGCTCGACTATCCTCCTATCAATTAAGTTAACTTTTGCCATAACTTGGCCTCATTTCCTGCGAAGTGCATCTTTAAGGCGTGTATCGAAATACGCTGGGATTTGTCTTTGTCGCGATCATGAAGTCCTCATCGCGCAATGATTGCTCAATGAGACTTTTGCTCAAAGGGATATGAATAGTCGGAACATTTTTCATTGAATCCCTAAAGATAGGGAGTTTATCCCAAAGACTCTTCACTGCCTTATTTAACGATCCATCTGTTAGAAGGCTTTCCTTTGTGTCATACTCAGGGTAGATTACTATGACCGGCAACCCTTGGTCGTTTATTCCGTAATCAATTTCTTCGCGGAGCGCCTGGGAGTTGGCTGTATTAGAGCTAAGAAAGAGTACGATATTTCTTGAATTCCTAAGGCGATCTCTGAGCCTTGGTTTCAACGTTGTTTCCCAATCGCTGCCGTCACGAACGTTGTACGTCTTATCATGTGAGTCATTAAACGGAAATGACGAGTCAGCTCCTTTCCACGTTCGCAGCAGGTTGTAGTAACAGAAGTCCTTTGTTGCATGAGCACCCAGCGCGCTAGAACTGAACGGCTCAGCAACGTAGAAAGCGGAGTAATTTCCGTTTCGATATGCCATTTTTCCTCCAAGATCATCGAAAGTGATGACTATAGGATACTACAAGAGCATTTGAACCCCTGTCAATCTGATTGAGTAAAAAACTTCGAATATTCAAATTAAACTTGTATATAGTTTCTGCCAATCTAAACTTTCTGATAGCTGTGAGGAAGGGCCGTGTGCCTTCTTATCGTTGTCAGCACTTGGCCGGCGTCCCTCATCTGTTTATGATTTGCAGAGGTTTTATGCACTGATGTTCGGCTGGCGATTTCTTAAAATCATGGGGTATTTGAGATGCCATAGGCCGTACCAGTATATAAACTCATGGCTCGGCTCAAATAAAATTATATTACAGATATAATATCTTGGTATACTTAGATAAATGATACTGAATTTGAATTATTAGAATTATATTTTTTAATATCTTGTTTAATCCAAAGGACTTGGTTATTTTTTATCCAAAAATGACTGCCACATTTATCTTCACCAATCCACAATGAGGGATGAATAGATAATGAATCTTTATCAACTAGAAGCGTCCAGTGTGGATGTCGTGACCGCATAAGATTAATATCGAGCCTTGCGCCGCACCCGCATGGGCAAGTAAAAACGACCCATTTGGGTTTAGGAAGACCTACAATGTAAACGCGTTTGTCTAGTTTTGCAGGGATCTCTTGCATAGACTGGACATAACAGATTTTTCCTAAATGATGTCTCCTCCTTACAGTTCTTAAAATATTATAAAGATATCTGTAAATACTCATTCTTTTGGCCATGTACATTCAAGTAGTGGGGTTGTGTCCCCAATCCCCAACTTGTTTTTATCATTACAAAAACATGTGTCTAAAGCAGGCCTACTATTTGTTCTGATTCGTGTTTCATCAAATAAATGAATTAATTCTGTACTTCGGCGATCTTCTCCTAGCAGGCTGTTGAAATTTGATTTACTGGGGAGCACATAAACCAACATTTGCGATGAATTTGGGTAATGATCGAGCAGAGAGCCGGAGAATATCCATCTGATCGATTCGTTTGAATGCCTTTCAACTCCGACAAGACACACTCCCCCTTACGCGGTTTGAGCAGCCAAGATGTTTCTTATCCTGACCAGATTATATGCAGCGGCGGTCAGCGTGA